>JAEEGL014387311.1_pt1 | contig 27426 bp, 20 predicted proteins | sample 9134231 | NCBI WGS metagenome assembly JAEEGL01 (sample SAMN16246548, study PRJNA631951) | gut metagenome | biome: gut microbiome; feature: rumen; material: fiber-attached | host: Bos | place: Iran: Karaj | collected 2018-10
ATTTCGCAGGGATTTGCAGCATGTTATCTGTTTTTGTGTGCTGCAGTTTTTACCATTCTGTCCAGTGTCATGGTGGGATTTTTTACAGATGACGCCGAAGTTCTTGCGATTGGTTCGACGGGGCTGAGCATTATCTGCTGGGGATTTGCCGGACAGGAAGTTCACCGCTTTGGATGTTTTTGCTACAACGGCTGCAATCGTCCCGGAATGAGCGCCGTATTCAATATCATCAAGATCTTTGGGATGATGATTCCGCTGCTGCTTCTGGCACTTGTTTTTGAGAACTACAACTGGATATTCTGGGGACGATTGATCTCCGAACTGGCTGCAGCCGTCATGGTTCTGTATCTTTCGCGCCGCCTTGTCAGGCGGCTCATTCGCGGAGAAATCGCGTAGCTTTGCGGTGCTATACGGTTTTGATTTTCAGATCGGGCTGAACGAAGAGGACTTTTGTATCTGCAGGAACGGAGTGCGTGAGCCAGACGTTTGATCCGATGACGGATCGAGCGCCGACGATGGTTTGACCGCCAAGAATGGTCGAATTTGCATAAATCGTCACGTCGTCCTCCAGGGTGGGATGACGTTTTGAATAATCGCCGGCATCAGGATCGGGGATACTGAGAGCACCGAGCGTGACGCCCTGATACATCTTGACGTGATTGCCGATGATCGTCGTTTCGCCAATGACGACGCCGGTACCATGATCGATGAAAAAGCCTTCGCCAATCTGTGCACCGGGATGGATATCGATCCCCGTTCTGTTGTGGACGTATTCCGTCATCATACGCGGGAGAATGGGAACTCCGCTATTGTGGAGGATGTGCGCCAGGCGGAATATGGACAGCGCGCGGAATCCCGGATAGGAAAGGATAATCTCTGCGTAGCTTTTTGCTGCCGGATCTCCCTTGTAGGCCGCATGAAGATCGATTTGAAGAATGCTGCGAACATTGGGGAGCTGTTCAAAAAAGAATTCGGTAATACCTTCGGCCTGTTTTTCGAAACTCAGGTTTGAATCACTGGACGACATGCGGCATTTCGTGCAGGAAGCAGCATATTTCAGACAGTCAGTGATGAGTTCCTGAAGTGTTTTATAGATTTCGGCCACTCGATATCCGATGGCATAGCTTAAACCTGCCTCATTGCGAATGCTGTCGATGAGTCCCGGATAGAGCAAGCTCTCGAGCTTGTGAGTCAGATCCGTGACGCATGCTCTTGAGGGAAGAGCCCATGCCTGAAGATTGGTCATGTCGGAATTGGATTCGTAGGATTTGAGCAGGTTTTGAACGATATTGTCGAGCATATTCTTTATGTTTGGGTGATGATTTGAGGAGTGGAATTATTCTTTTGTTTTTTCGATAACGAGGTGGACGCGCTGAATTCCCAGTTCCTTGAGCATATCCAGAGCACTGATAACCTGACCGTGTCTTGCGCGGTGATCAGCTTTGACATTGACGTTGAGATCCGGTGCCGCCAGGAGTTTTTCGGCCAGATACAGCTTTAATTCATCCTGAGTTTTGGGAGCCGGTGCATCCGACTGATAAAGAGAACCGGATTCGTCGATCAAAAGCGTAATGGAAGCTGGTGGTGTTGGCGTTTGTGTGGTTGAGGATTTGGCCAGTTCTATATCGATAATGGCTTCTTCGACTTCTGTTTTGTCTTCGCTGAATGTCATGGTCAGAAGCAAAAAAACCAATAGAATGAAGACGACATCGATCAACGGCGTGATGTCGAGACCTGGAATGAATCTGGAACGTGAATGGGCGAGATTCATGGAAAAAGCTCATATTCCGGCGGCATGCCAGAGATTGCGTATGCAGAATAAAGAAGTGAACTATTTGGATGGTTTTTCGGTCTTTGTCTTTGGCTGTTCCGGCGGCGGAGCCAGGATATCGATGATTTGCGTAGATTCGGATTCCAGTTCCAGCCAGAGACGATCGAGTTTGGAACTCAAAAATCGGTGCAGCAGGAAAGCAGGAATTGCGACACACAAGCCGGCTGCAGTCGTAAGCAGAGCCTCCCAGATCCCCCCTGCAAGCATTCCGGGATTTGCATGAGCCCCGGCTGCGTATTCATCAGCGAGTTTGCTGAAGACCTGAATCATACCGGTCACCGTTCCGAGCAGACCAAGGAGAGGCGAAATGCTTGCAATAATGCCGATAGCTGGAATGAAACGCTCGAGTTTGGAGAACTGTATTTTGGCTTCATCAGATACAGCTTCCTGAATGCCTTCGCGAGTGCGCTGCTGATGTTTGAGCGCCGTTTGTGCAAGCGCCCCCAGAGCACAGGGATGACTGTCACACAATGTCATCGCGCGCTCGTACTGGCTGGATTCGATGGCTTCCCGCAGCGGCTTTGACAGTTGAGCGATCTGACGTCTGGCTGTATTGAGCGCAATGAGTCTTTCGATAAAGAAGACGATAGCAGCGATCGAACACAGGAAAATGAAGATCATGAGCACGCCGCCTTTGGCGAGAAAGTCGAGTGCTGAGGTAAAGAAATCAGTCATGAAATGAGTATTGTTCCTAATCGTTAGGGGGTATTGAATTTTTTAATGATTTGGGAGAGGTAAAGAGTGCCTGAATAAATTCGAACTGAGCGGGGTGACTGCCCAGGAATTCCATAAAATCAGTTTCGCTGATTTCCAGCTCCGAAAGAGAGGACAGTATGCTGTTTTTTATGTGTTTTTTTCTAATCTGAAGAGAAACACTGCCGATAACCAGGATCAGCAGCGCCGTTCCGATAACCTGAAGCAGGGTAAACGCCGAAAATCCCAGCCAATAAAAGATCATACATGCGATTGCGCCCTCAAAGACGAGAGCTTCTGCCGTCACAGTAACATAGACTTTGGCGAGCTTTCTGTCATGTAAAGATGCAATATCAGTCATTGCCTGGTTCATATCTCAGTGGGGCTGCACGATACGTCAGATGTGTGATTTCCGGGGGCAAAAGATTCAGGAACTCGCTCAACTCAGAGTAAGACTCAGACATGGCAAGAAAGATATCGCCCCCCCCTGCTCCCGACGTTTTTAATGTGACATGACAGTCCTGCGCAATGGAAAAGAGATTGTCGAATTCCGGAGGCAGAATCATCGTTCCCATGACCCGTTCCAGCTGTCTTAATAACGCAGGCATGTGTTCCATTTGTTCGAGAAAAGATCTTTTTTTTCCTTTGATGGCGAATTGTGCCATGTTCTGACAGGCTTCCGAGATGGCATCAATACATTTGATATATGCAGCCGAATGACTGACATTTTGCGCTGATCTGAGGAATTGTTCTGTCGGAGCCTGGCGATGGGTTGCAAGAATCGCAATCTGCGGCAGATTCAGTTCCGGGATAGATGTGATTTGTGGTGATTCCGGACAATGTTCGGCCAGCTGGATGCCCCCGAACAAACTGGCAATGATATCGATTCCCGAGCCCATACCATTCTGAAGTTTTCGATGAAGTTCAATGGCCTTATGAAGATCAATCTGCTTTGAAGGTTTAATCTGAGAATATGCATCCAGCAATGCGACAATTGCGGCAGCACTTGAACCTATGCCGTATTTTTGATTCCGGTCATCAAGAAAATCATCGGCATTGATTTCAATATCGGCATCACAAAGGAATTCGTTCCGAAAAAGCAATTTCAACCGACCGCAAAAATCATCTGAAATCAGGGGCTGAGCATTCAGGGAACGGATGTGACTGAGTTTTAAAAACAATTTTGGCGACAGAGCCATGGCCATTCCGGGGGCGCCATGCATCACCGCGTATTCGCCAAAAATAAGGGCTTTGGCATAGCCAAAGCCCACAAAACCATTTGACTGCATGAATTATTCTTCGGCCTCTTCGGCACTTTCCTCCGGAGCCCCTTCCTGTGCCTCGGCCTGAACATCTTCGGCTTCTACGGCTTCAATTTCCTGAGCATCATCGGCACTTTCTTCAGGTTCGGGAGCAGCCTCTTCAGCCGGTTCCGCGACAGCAGGCTGTGCGTTTCCAGCACCATTTTTGTTCAACAAACTCTCTTCATACTGACGGCGCCGAACTTCCTGCTGTTTAATGAAGTAACTCCGGACTGCAGCTCTACGGTTATATTCGGCTTCAAGATTCCCCTTTGCATGTTCCGTCATCTCATTGGAACTGAACATGATGGGATCGACAGCGGCCGCAACATAATTCGCCAAAACGGAAGTACGCCAAACCCCGTCAGCTTCCTTGACCATAATGAATGATTGACCGCTCATGTGGGTTTGAAGCTCAATCAAATTGGGATTTCTAACGATATCCTTTTCAATCGTCAGTCCAGAAATGACATTTTCATTGAAGATAATGTTTTCAGGCTTAAAGAGATACATGAACAGATCTTTGTTATTTTTGATTGGTCTGTCCGGATTTTTAAGGATATCGGTTCCCGTTTTTGAGCGCATGTATTTATGCTCAATATCTTCGAAATAATTTTCGATGACATCGTCCATTTTAACGAGCGTTACATACGCCGTGATGAGTTCATTTTTGGTCTGCGAGTCCAGTGCTTCGTATATTTTTTCCTTATCACATTCCGGAAGGCCGCTCGGGCGAGTGTATTTGGGGTCTTTCTCGTCTTTAAAAGTCCCGCAAGCCTTCAGCTGAGTAATGAAATCATTATAAGCGATGACGGCATCTCCGGCCTCTTTGGAAACAGTAGCCTCGGGCGTACAGCCAGCCAACCCCACAAACAACGAAGAACACACAAGGAAACGAAGCAGATGACGCATGAATTCCATGGAAGCAAAAGTAAATGAAATGATGTTTAAAGACGGAAAACCGAACCGACTCAGTCTTCCATCTTGAACTGCATTGAGAGCGGGAGATTAATGGTGCAGTTGGCTGACATTCCACAGACATCGCGCCAGTATCTCATAACATGATAGGGCTCAAGTGCGATTTCGACTTCAAGTTCAAGCTGCTGATAGCTGTCCATATACTGACGCAGGTCGCCCACATTGAAGTCCGAAAAGATGGCATCTTTGCCCTTGAGCTGACTGGAAGGCACCACCAGCCAGAAAACAGAGGGAGAATTCTCCGATTCGACCAAAGAAATACTGATGGTTTTAACGATATCAAGAGAAAGACTGACTGGTAATACGGCGTCGTCGGTGCGTGCGTCTTCATCCGAACCCTGAACATCAGGAGGTGATGACAACCAAGCCTCGTGGAGCGTCATGGAACTGATGGAACTCAAATCACGATCGAACTGGAATCGCTCGCGAATCGTCATCATACTGCCATCATAAGGCATATTGGGAACATTGATCGAGATATTGGTACTGACTGAGTCGTAGTGCGTTTCAGTGGTGCACGCAGTCATCCCTAACATACAAAGTGCCGTCAAACTCAATGAACAAATCAGTTTTTTCACGTCAAATCCTCCAAAAAACCAAGCCGGCTGTATTGTGACATTTTTTTACCCCATTTTCAACGTGTATTCATCATTAATGTGTTTCTGCATCTGCAGGCGCGGGCTATTTCATACGCCCTGCGCACGCGGCTATTTCATACGCCGCGTTATTATCTTTGGTTATTCCCTCACGATTCGGTGCCAGGTCATCTGTGTTTCGCCAAGCGGCCATTCCAAATCAATGGATATACGAATGGACAATTCGCCGGCGGCATCCGTCCTGACTCTCCACGTTTTGGAACGACTTCCGGCAGATAACTTCAATAAAAACAATCCATTGGCTATCGGCTGCATATTACCATCCAGCATTCTGCCGCTCAATTCAAATTCCTCATCCCTCGTCCAGTGCCTAGAAAAATCGTTCCGCGCAAAAAAATAGTACTCCCCTTCCTCCGGCATGGCCATTTTGCCCGTCCCTGAAGGACGGGACTGTGGGGAATCAGAAACCTGTCCGGAGACAGATAATGTGCCATTTAGGGATGATTCTGATGCATCCGAGAAGGAATAATTGCGTTTAACTTCCCGCGGCAAAGTGGAATCCGCCGAAGAGATCGTCAGTGACTGCGCACGCCCGCCAAGTTCAACGGGATACCATCGGTTTTGGTAAAAAATCTCAATGAATGCGTGGATTTCATTGGCCGCGATTCTCGTCGGAAATCCCAGTGAATTGGCTATCAGCATCAGCATAAAGGAACGATGGCGGCACAGACCTTTTTCCTGTTCGAGAATTGCCCTTCCGAATGTCATGGATGTGCCGGCAAAATCCTCTTTTTCCCCCAGGTCGAGAGGCTCACTCTGAAAAGCCTGAAAATACCGAATCAGCTCCACCATAGGATTCTGTTTTTGCAATATTTGATGAATCCTGGGAATGTCGCGATAGACATTCTGTACGCCATCAACGACCGGAGCAGGCAGTGTCCGGGAATTATCCGGCATCAGATCAACAAAGAAATCAGCCGTTTTGGGAACGCCGGCATCCTCGTAGGATACGGTTTCGTAAGCAATACGATATATTCCCGGTTCATCGGCCTCAACGACGTACTGATCTCCCGTACAGCGATACAGTTTTAAATGCGCATTTTTTCCACTTCCCAGATACTGACTGTCAAAGGACAGTATCAGCATTTCGGGAGAATCACCTGGAATATCGACGAACTGATGCGCAGAAATATCCTGATAAATCAATGCTGAACGATGCAATTTGTGTTTTGGGGACGGAATTGTGTAATGCCATGGTGTGCAATCGCTGTAATCCGGCGCAAGGGCAAAATTGTTCTGATCCGGATCAAACTCAATTTTTGTAAAAACCTTTCTGCGCTTATAGATTCCGACTGGCGGCGCGAATGGCTCCATCAGCTTCAGATCGCCGGCAACCCCTGTATTGTCATCCAGCATCAGGCGCGAAGGCATTTCGGGACTAAGCTGTTGAGCGGACTGAGCATCTTCGGGCGGAACGATAGACTGGAGTACAAAGTACTCATACGGTACCTGAGCCGTCAAAACCGGAAAAGCGCAGATGGCTATGATACATGCAAGGTAGGAACGCACAATTACTTCAGAAAAAAAGCCGCCAATCCGGCGGCTTTGAATGAGTTTGAATTATCCTTCGAGGATTGCTTTGGCCGCGGGATGCTCGGGCGCAATTTCGAGGAGCATTTGCGCCGTTTCCCTGAGACTGTCGGCAGAATCACCGCGTTTTTGCTTAAGCTGAATCGTCAGTTCGAGCGCCATCAGTTTAAGAGCATTATTACTGGAATTGTTCAGGGTATCGAGTTTTGCTGCGGCCTCGCTGAGTTTATCTGCATCCAGATCATAGTAGACCGAAAGCAAAACCATCTTCTCTGATTTTGCATTGCGCAGCTTGAGAGAATTGTAGATTTTTTTCGCATCATCCGGAGCCGTTTCGCGCATCAGGAGGCAGCGTTCCACATCAAACTCTTCTTTTTGCCGGATATCAGCTTCAGCACTTGCCTGCGTCAATGTGGCAATTGCCTCATCCTGCTGTCCGCTCAGGGCGAGATCTGTCGCTTTCATGCGATAAATGGCGAGGATCGTTTGTTTATCGAGTCCCTGTCTGTTTTCGAGAATGTCGGAAAAGACTTTGACAGAGTTGTTCAAATCACCCAGCTGCTTATAGAGCATGGCGAGTTCCAGTTTGATTTGGTTCCGGTTCTCGTCTGTCGCTTTGGGCAGCTTTGTTTTGGTGATGATTTTGATTTCCAGCTTAACGGCTTTTTTGACCTGTCCGATACGTTTGTAGAAATCGAGGAGATCGAGTGCGAAAGTATATTTGAAGGCCTGTTTGTAGTAGTCTTCTGCCTGGGCGAGCCGTTCTTTGGATTCATAAAGCTCGCCGAGCTTGATGCAAAGCCTGGATTTATCTTCAGCAGACAGCGTATTGAGTGCGTTGTTGATAACGGCAGTAAAGCTGTCATCATCGATATTATCGGCGCATTCCCTGACCAAAGTATCGATGGAATCATTCTCATGCTGTTCTTCGCTTTGTTCTTCCTCATCATTTTGGTCTTCGACATCAGGAAGCCATAAACTGGCGAGCATCTGATAGTCTTCGGAATCCTTATCCGGCGCATTTCTGAGCATTGAAATCACGCGCTCTTCAAAACCATTCTGAAGGATGGACGGACGTTGCTCTTCGCCAAGGATATCGATGACTTCGGATGTTCTTGAGGAATCCAGCAATAATTTTGCCCTTGCGATGCGCATAGCCATCGCAGTCAGTGCAGTGGATTCGCTTTCGAGCTGCTCTAAGAAACAAATGAGCTGATCGGTATCGAGGTTCGCAGCGCTGGCTTTTTCGATGAGCTGATCGAGTACTGCGGGGATAACCTTATCATCATCTTTTTCGATGATATCGAGGTAGTACTTCATTGTTTTTGTGTCATACAGATGTATGAGCGCAAAAGTCAGGCATCTCATGGCATAGTTGAAGCGTTCCTGCTGAGAGAGTTTTTCCATAGGAAATTCTCTCGTAATCTCGGTGCATTCAAAGAATCTTTCGAGTCTTTCGAAAGCATTGAAGCAGCACTTAAAAGCAGGAACATTGTCCGGAGCCGCTTTGAGAAGGTTTGCAAATGCATCTGCGGCTTTTTCAGAGTCTTTAAGAATATTCTGATAACAATCCGCCAGCGTCATTTCAATTTTTGCGATGCGCTTATTGTCATCCATGCCGGATACAGCATCTTCCAGACAATCAGTCCACATCTTAATTGCGCTTTCATCATCATGTGCAGTTGTCTTAAGCATATTAAGCAACCGATCACTCGGAGTCAGTGCATAGAGCTGAGCGTGTGCAGGAATAAAGGTATCGAGATCGATAGCAGAGCCCTGTCCCTGCATAAATCCAAGATATCGTTCAAGAAGTCCTTTTTTGAGGTCGTTTGTAATATCGCGTTCCAAAACGTTTTGATAAAGTTCTCCAACGAGCGCAGAAAGCCCGGACACAATGCATTTCGGTTCAACGCGCTGGAGAATCGCGATTGCCTTTTCATTATCGACGCTGTCCATCAACTCACAGATACTGTCACTGACTTCTGCCTTAAGTTCATCGAACTGCAGGAGATCTTCGTATACCGAAATAATTTTCTGATCATCATCAGCGAATGAGAGTTTCAGTTCCCGGCAAACATTTTCCATTTCCGTCTTAAGTCTGGGATTTTTGGCTCTGGCAGCTTTGAGCGAAGCATAGATAAAGGCTCTGTCCGGTTGTGAGGTTTTGGTAGCCAGGTTATAGCAAAGATCGATGGCTTCATTGCCGGCAGGATTGGTTGCAACGGATTTTTCAGCATATTCCAAAGCCATGCTGTCGCGATTGGGAAGGCGCGTAAGTACTTTGGCAATTCTGAGCCAAATGTTGGATAAATCAGTTGTTGAAAGGGAATCCGCTTCCAAATCGTTCATGGCTTCGCGGAATTCATTATTGGACTTCATTTTGGATGCGATTCTGAGCAGCATTCCATCAATGAGATTATTGTTTGGTGCGAAACCAATGGCCTCTCGCAGAACTTCGAGAGCCAGAGGCTGATCCCCCTTAAAGCTCTGAATACCGGATGATACGAGTCTCTTCAGGCACATTCCAAGGGGTTCAGAGACATCGTCAAACGTATGCAGCAGCGATTCAACCTTGTCACATTGCGCAAAATTCACGACATGCAAGCTCAGGGAAACGAGTGCCCTGAGTTTTTGCAGTTGAGTGCAATTGTCCATCAGGCCGACGATTATTTTATACAAATCGTCGAAGGTATTTCCCGAGTGCCCTTCGAGAATGCATCTCTCGTACAATCCAAGAGCTTCGTCGATGTTCTGACATTTAAATGCCTGGACTTGTGCACATTCCAGGATCAGGCTGCATCGTTTTTGCGGATCATCGATTGAATCCCAATGATTGGACAGGAGTTCAACAAGTTCCGGCCATTTCTCAGCCTCCCGGAGATGATGGCTGACTTCAGAAAAAGCCTCCGTATTGCCGGAATCATATTCGAGCGCTTCCTGGAACGCAGCAGCCGCTCTCTCACTGTCCTTGATTAAATCACCAAAGATATGCCCCATGCAGACGCAGAGTTCAGAATGTTTTTCGACGTCTGATTCATATAAATAAAGATGGGTATCGTACAGTTCGATGAGTTCTTCGTATTTTTTTTCAATGAGGAGTGTGTTTCTCTGTCTGATGAAGTCGAGTCGTTCATCGACCATCATATCCCGCGTTGGCACGGCGAGAAATGGGGATTTCATCGGAAGCATGAGCTCCTCAATTTCATCGGAACGACGTTGTCGGTCAAAGATGTACTGCACATTCGGAATGGTTGCTCCGGTATCGCTGGCCATGCCAACGAGCGTACCGATTTCAGTCTGCATATTGATGAGGTCATGAATGAGTTTAAATGTTCCATTTCCCTCAGCAATATTAAGGTTTTCGTAGAATCCATCCGGATCGAGCCTGTCGAGGGAGAGGTCAATGATGGCTTTAGTATGAACAGCATTTGTGGGATCGAAAGCTTTTGAATCATCGCCCCAGAGCCATGTGAAGAGCTGTTCAATGCGCTGAGCATCATCCCTGACATTTATGGCTTCGTATTCACACATCTGAACACGTCTGGACATGACATCTTCAAAATCGAATGAATCCTGGATACCGGCTGTGTAATGCATGTCATTGCAGCTCGAAAGCCGCAGCAGAATGAGCATATGTCCCCGATGGAAACGTTTTTTTCCATTTATGTCGATGGGCGTCAGCCACTGATTTTTCTGATAGGTATCTATATATGGCGTGATCCGTTCCAGACCGCGACGTTTGAGCATTGCATCGAATGAGTCCCGATCATAGGTCTCACAAAGCGTTTTTGCCTGTTCGCGAACTTTTGTCATGTATAGTTTGTCATTTGCCATATCATAACCTCATCGTGTGAATGAAGAGCCACATAAATGTCGTAAAAATACTGTTGCGTAACTGCCGGAAGGGAGTTCAAAGGCGATGGAAATATTATCTCCCGAAAGGCGTGTAAATGACAAATTTCCGGGACGTACCCAGAACAGACGCCGTGAACCATCGGCCAATCTGTTTATCAGGGAAGCATCATATTTGCCTGGTGAATTATCTTTTTCAGCCCAGACATTCAGGACATCGGTCAGTGCATTTTGCTCCAATTCGGCAGTATACTGACTGCCCTGCATAACACGTTTTCCCGGCAATCCGAGCGTGACCGCAATTTCGCCGTTATCGGCCCTGAGCTGATCTGTTTTGGGATCATCGCAAATAAAGCACCCTGCATTTATTTTCTGCATGACATCCCCGGCCTCAACACCAAATTTTTTTTCGGTATACCGACGCGCTGCCGAAAGATTAAATATGGCAGACTGCAGCGCACTGATATAGAGTTTTTTCATCTGATGGCGTTCTTTCTGACCGGTGAGCACGCGAATACCGTGAGCGACGTTGCCCGCATCAAGGCCAAATCTTTGTTTACCAAAATAATTAATAAATCCGCACTTCTGCACTTCGTCCAGTGCTTTCTGAACATCAGCATCGCCGGCGCGGACCCCATAAAGATTGACGATGAATTGATTTCCCCGCAGATGGCCCATCCTGAGTTTATTGGTATGCCGCGAATGTTTCAGGACAGTCATCCAGCCGAGTTCATTGAGCTGATGAATGGCATTTTCCGGGTTTTGTCTTGTTTGTACGCTGAACCATTGCCGGGTAATGGCATGGGCATCCTTTTTACCGGCATATCCCACATCGATTTCACTGACTCCGAAAACCTTTTCGATAGCTTTGGCAATATCCTGTGAATTTCTGGATGTTTTTTCAATCCAAAGGTAGACGTGATCGCCCTCTCCCGATGGGAGGTAAGCAGGAATTTCCGAAACACAGAAATCCGCATTCTGAGTTCCCATATCGCCACCGATCTGGGCGACAGAAACAGTACACAGAGGCATGTCATCACTGTATCCCGTCAAGATGACTCGGCGTTCCCAATCGGAAATCTCTGATCGTCTGCCCTGATCCATATTTTTAAATTACCAACTATTCATAGATGTGATGTTCTGCGAAAAGAAATCATTTCTTTTTTGATTTTAATTGCTTCAATTCTTTACTAATCGAAATATCCTCATCCTCACTCTTCCATTTAATTGTCTTTCTGGCTGCCTTATAACCTTCCAACCTTATTTCAATTGTATGTTCCCTGCTCATAGAAAGGCGGACACGCGTCGGGGTTAACCCTTCCGCGCGATCACCATCCACGTAAACTGTTGCGTGGTCCGGAGTTGAATGAATTTCGACAAATTTTTCCATCTCTTCCAACGATGCAACAATTTCTCCGGTATTGCGTGCATTCCGGGAATTCAAATCGACTTCGAAGGGTTTGTAGAAGAGCTTTTTAATCACTATTTTGGAAACATTTGCAGGTACTGAAACAGAAGCCGGAGTCACTTTGTCACTCAGATCGTTTCCAATGAAGATTTGCGCCCCATCGGGGTCACTCTTGATAAAAATAGTCCTGGCGTCAGCAGCTGTATTTTGCGGAACAACCGTTTCCGTATTCTGTTCCTGCTCCGGATCAGAGGTCAGCGCATGAACAAAGAGGAAAATGCACAAACTCAGCACAGCGACAAGACAAATCGCAGCAATAACCAGCGTTTTTTCTTCGAGTGAAAGAATCCGCTGAAAGAGCTTTTTGCAGGAATCAACGAATCTTCCCGTTGCAGTATTGGGTTTGACCTCGTCGAGAAAGACCATGACCGTCGAATCCTTGCCAGCATCGGCGATATCGAGATCGACGCTTCTGCAAAGGGCATCACTGACAAGAGAATTATCCGTATCCTGTTTTGGCGGATTTATATTGACCAGGCCAGCTTCGACTGCGGCATCGAATTCTGCTTTGGAGTAGACACTTGTTGCCGTATCTTCGCCGGAATTATCGATGAGTCCATTTTCGGCGAGTTTGCGCGCTTCGACTGCACTGATAACGGCAGTATCGCTTGAATCGAGAGAAAAATCCGGCTCTGGCTGAATGCTGATAGCAGGTTTGGAGTTGACGGTAGCCGTTTTGTTGGAAATATTGACGGAGAGCAACCCACTTCCCGAATGAGCTTTTGCAGCCGAAGGTGCAGAAGGAGCTGCAGCAGCAGGATTTGGATTGGCTTCGGATGAAGTTTTTCCTTTTTTGTGTGCGAGATATTTTTCGACGAGCATTGCCAGATTGAGCCCGTCGTAAACCTTGCAGGAATCGTGGGAGAACTGAGTAAGTGCAAGGAGGAAATCTCTCGAGGTTGCAAACCGCTGATTAATGTCTCTTGCGAGAGCTTTGGTGAGAATTTTTTTGAGCTTGTCGGGGATGTCCGGCAAATAGGTCTCAATGGGAACGAAATCCGCCATTCTCGTTTTGGATCGCAGTCTTGCGTCATCCAATGCGAGTGGATACAGCATATGCCCGCAGAGCATTTCATAAAGGACGGCCCCGAGAGCGAACACATCGGTGCGTTGATCGACGCGATCCCCGCGAGCCTGCTCAGGGCTCATGTAGTTGAATTTTCCCTTGATGGTACCGACCTGAGTATCTTCCTGACGCGCCTTTGCAATACCGAAATCGATGAGTTTGACCTCACCTTCCTTGGAAATACAAATATTCTGCGGATTGACATCGCGGTGTACGATGCCGAGTGATTCGCCGGAGTCATCGAGCATTCTGTGGGCATAAGACAGGCCGCAGCAAACTTCCATTGCAATAAAAACGGCGGCCTCGATGGGAAATACCCGGTTCAAACTGAACAGATAATTGGCCAGTTCTGCCAGATTCACACCATCAATGTATTCCATGACCATAAAATATTTGTCTTCATCATGTTCAAGTCCATAGACCTGACAGATGTTTTTATGCGTCATATTCACAGTAATGAGTGCTTCATCACGCAGCATCTGCACGAAGTTGTCATCTTCCTGCAGTGAGCCTTTCAGGCATTTAAGAGCAACAACCTTATCAACGCCCCCAACGCCTTCTGTTTTTGCGCGAAGGATGCGTGCCATGCCACCTTCCGCAATGAACCCGTCAATTTTGTATTTGCCAAGTGTCGTTTCCAACATAGTACCCTTCCCTTAGATACAACAGGAGGCGTTTTATCACACTTGCCGTGTTTCGCAAGCATGGATTGTTTGTAATGTTCAGTATTCTTTATATTCTTACAGTGATTCTCTTTATTTATGCGAGTTTTGATGCATACGGCATGCGACGGCAAAGAATAAAAAAAAGCGGCGCGTATGTCATAGCGCCGCTTCTGCGGGCGTATGCAATAGCCCGCAGCCGGAATGAAATGCAAAGCATGAGTTCCGGACAGTCACCGACCACAAATTATTTCCGTGCGATGATATCGATCATATTGTCATGCTGCTGGATATCGCACTGGGTTTCGGATTTGAGCTGAACAACGACCTTGACCCCTGAGCCGGAAGCGACAGCCTGTGCTTTTGCGAATGGCGTCTTAAAGTAAGACATATCGAGTTCGCGATTATTGTTATGAACGGCCAGTTTGGTATTTGCGATAAGGATTTCGACGCGATCGGCAGACGAAGCGAGGCGTTCGAAGGTAGTAGGCTGAGACGTCTGAATGAAGATGCGGTGTGCATTTTCGTCGGGGATGAAGCCTATCCACGAGAGCTGATTGCCGGAAGATTTGGTAAATGTCGATTTATTTTCGGGTTCCAGACGGGAGGGCGGCGTTACACCTTTGTAGCCGGCCTGAGGAACAGGCTCTTCTTCGGGAGCATTTGTCTGAATATTTCCGAACTGCCCGCTTGCCTTTTCGACTTTTGAGATTTTGGCATCAGAAGCGTCGCCGGAACCGGATCCAGCCGAGGCATCACCGGACGGAGCGGATGCCTGAGGGACAGGCATACCGGGGATATATCCGACGCCTTCCTGAGCGAATGCGGGGAATGAGAGCACCAGTAATAACAATGCTGTCAGGATGGTATGTTTCATCATCTGAAAATCCGCGAGAATACATGAAAATAGAGATTTGCCCTTCAGGCGTACAGGACGCTCCGATGACATTTTGAGCTATTCTATCACGTTTTCAATAAAGAACAAAAAAAGGCCTCAAAAGAGGCCTGATTTTTTGAACACGCAGCGATTATTCAGCGGGCTGCTCAGCTTCTTCCGTGACGCCTTCGCCGACGGCGAGGCGCATGAAGCGGCGGATGCGAATATTTTCGCCTGTGGAGGCGGAGATGCTGGCGCGTTTCATTTCGACGGTTTCTTTGCCTTCACCCATCCAAATCTGGTCGAGCAGGCAGCTTTCGGCGAACCATTTATTCATCATGCCATCGACGATTTTGCCGAGCATGGCTTCGGGTTTTCCGGATTCAGCGGCTTTGGAAGTGAAGATTTTGCGCTGTTCTTCGACGATGGCAGGATCGATTTGATCGCGGGTAACGCCGAGTGGATTGAGTCCATAGATATGGAGAGCGAGTTCTTTGCAGAAATCGCGGAAGTTATCTGTACGGGCGACGAAGTCGGTTTCGCAGTTGACTTCGACCATGACTGCGCCTTTGCCATCGTGGTGACGATAAACGCCGATGAATCCTTCGCTTGTTTTGCGGGCACCGCGTTTAGCAGCTTTGGCGAGGCCTTTAATCTGCAGATATTCGGCAGCTTTTTTGAGATCGCCATCGCATTCGGCGAGAGCTTTTTTGCAATCCATCATACCGCAGTCTGTGGCGTCACGGAGTTCTTTGACCAATTTTGCACTAATTTCAGCCATTGTATTTCCTCTATATATATGGTTTGTGGTGAATGTGGTCGGAATGAGTGACGGTATTGAACCGGTCACGAAGCACAAAAAATCCCATGCGAGGCATGGGAATTTTTATTATTTATCGGCCTTATCGGCTTCGACAGGGCGACCGCGGTGCTGAACTTTAGCCGTGGGAGCATCTTTGTCAGCTTCTTTTGCGGGAGCTTCTGCGGCGCGGCGTTTGGCGCCTTCGATGCAGGCATCGGCGATAGCGCTTGAGAACAGGCGAATGGAACGAATTGCGTCGTCATTGCCGGGGATGACATAATCGATGGGTTCGGGATCGCAGTTTGTATCGACGACGGCGATAACGGGGATGCCGAGGATTTTTGCTTCATTGACGGCGATGGATTCTTTACCGCTGTCGATGATGAAGAGTGCACCCGGGAGGTTATTCATATCTTTGATACCACCGAGGGATTTTTCGAGTTTTTCGCGTTCGCGTTCAATGACGCGGACTTCTTTTTTCGAAAGTTTGTTGAAGGTGCCATCGGTTGCCATGCGATCAAAGTTACGGAGTTTTTCGATGGAGGAACGGATGGTTTTCCAGTTCGTCAATGTACCACCGAGCCAGCGTTCGGTGATGTAGAACTGACCGGCACGTGCAGCTTCTTCAGCGATCACGTCCTGGGCCTGACGTTTGGTTCCAACAAAAAGCACCGGTGCACCAGAAGCAACAACGTTCGACACAAAATCGTAAGCTTTGTCAAAAGCGGTAACTGTTTTGCCCAGGTCGACAATATGGATACCGTTGCGGGCACCATAAATGTACGGTTTCATTTTGGGGTTCCAGCGTTTTGTCTGATGGCCGAAGTGGACGCCAGATTCAAGAAGCTTTCTCATCGAAATGTGCGGCATGTTAATCTCCTTATGTGTTATGCCTCCGCATGCCAGGCCTGCGTCCCCGGATCGTTCCGGACACCTGACGCGCCTTCAGGAAAAAGGGCATGCGTGTGAATTCGGTTCGTTTCGGGCGAACCTCGGGCGGCGTTGCTACCACAGTAAGCCGGGGGCGTCAATATTTTTTAGCGGGGAGTTGGGATTAATAAAAATAGAGACGTGTCGCGACACGTCTGTTCCTTGTTAGGAATAATTATTAGAGACGTGCCGCGCCCCCCCATACCCCCGAAAAGATTCGCGTTTCCATGAGGGGATGAGCTGGAGTGAGTCATTATCGACGGCCTATAACTAATAAGGCGCTATGGGCTCGATTTTAAAGGTCACTTATGCTATATTTAATGATGGTATTTTGCTGAACGGTTTGCGCCGGGCTGATTTACCTGTGCATTATCGTTCATTCGTATGATTGCATTGAGGAATTTTAGCAGAAACCTGTGTTCTTCATTGGAGCTGTTGATGAGACATCAAAAATTATTCTGGACAGTTTGTTTTCTTGGCGCCTGCTGTTTTTATGGCTGTGACGATGAGTCTTATTCGCTGCCTATTGATCAAACACCTGCTGCTGAATGCGGCAACGGAGTGAAAGAAATCGGCGAAATCTGTGACGACGGCAACCTGCAAGATGGCGATGGCTGTTCTGCTGACTGCAAACGTCAGGAGTCAGGATATACCTGCCCCGAAACTGGGGGAACTTGCAACCCGAACGAAGCGGACAGTAAATGCGGCAACCTGGCCATTGATGAAGGCGAGTTTTGCGACGATGGAAACCATAACTCCGGGGATGGCTGTTCGAGTGATTGCAAAGTGATTGAAGATGGCTTTACCTGTCCATCGAGTTCCAAAGGCCCTCTTGCCGGTCCCTGCTATAAGCCCGGAGTGCCAGAGGAACCCGTCGAGACCGGTCCGCGCTGCGGAAATCGCATTCTGGAGCCCCAAAATGGGGAAGAATGTGATTACGACGACTGGGAAGACGGCCCCTACGATGGCGATGGATGCGATTCCAATTGTAAGGTAGAGAGTGGTTTTGACTGTTCGGGCGGCACATGCGTCGAAATCTACGTTCCGGGATGCGGCAACGGAAAATTAGATGACGGAGAAGACTGTGATTACGGCGATCCGCAGGATCCCTATAATGCCGGTAAATACGGGACTTACGGTCTGGCTGAAGATCAAACGACTCCGCTGTGTAATCCGAATACCTGCAAATTTGCACCATATTGCGGCGACGGCAATCCAAACGAAGGCTATGAAGAGTGTGATAAAGGTGCAGAGAATCAGGATGAGCTTTACAACGGCTGTACAACGCAATGCAAACGCGGCCCCTATTGCGGAGATGGTGTATTTACCTCCGGTGCGGAAGAAAAGTGCGATTATGCGATAGAAGGTGCCAGCGAATGGTGCAACGAGGACTGCACGCCGAAAGAAGGCTACATGTGCAATGCACAGGATGGTACGTGCAAAGAAAAGAATAAGATCAAATGCGGTGACTCCTATATCGAAGGCAATGAAGAATGCGATCAGTCAGGCAACGGCTGCAACAACTGCCAGCATGACAATGATTATAAATGTATCAGCAGTCTGACCGCCCCCTGCACCAACTGCACGGGATCAGAACCCTCCAACTATCCCTGCTGTACATCGACTGCCGGTCAGCAATGCCGCAATATCGCGGATGGCTACGGCGACGGCATTCTGGATCCGGACGGTTTTGAGGAATGCGACGACGGCAATAAAAATGACGGAGACGGCTGCTCTTCGGTCGGGAAGATCGAGGACGGTTTTGTCTGCAGGGCAACAGGAAAGCCTTGCGACACCATTTGCGGCGACGGTAAAAAGGTTGGCAAGGAGGAATGCGACGACGGCAACCACAAAGGCGGTGACGGATGTTCACCCGAGTGCAAGCAGGAAATCGGTTATGTTTGCCAAACCCCAGGAAAAGCGTGCGAACTGGACAAATGCGGCAACGGTTTTGTCGGTCCCAACGAAATCTGCGACGGCGGTGCGGGCTGCGGCTCAGACTGCAAATCCCTCAGATCCGGCTATTGCTATTCCAAATCGCAAGGCGTGTACAGCTGCGGTTCATCCAATACCTGCGGCAACTACATTCTCGAACCCGGCGAACAGTGCGATGACGGCAATTCCCTTGGCGGCGATGGCTGCAGTGACTCCTGTACTGTCGAGGATAAGTATTTTGAATGCCCAACCGGTATTGAATGCCGCGCCAAATGCGGTGATGGCAAGGTAATGGGACAACTCGATGAAAAATGCGATCTCGGCACAGACAATGGCAAGGGGAAGGGATGCTCCATCACCTGCCAAGAAGAACCAGGCTTTACATGTACCAAACCTTCAGTCAGCTATCCTTCTACTGTCAATCTCGATGTCACTTACCGCGATTTCGTCGGCAGAAATATGAGTTCCGGATCCGGACTGGTCAACTCTACTGTCCAGAATGCACTCAATGACAGCGATTGCAACAGATCCCTTTCAGACAGTGAACCCACCAATTTTAAGTCATCCATAAAAGGACGCATATCCGATCTCGTGCCGGGACAGAAATGGCTCAAAACGAGTTATGGCTATCCTGATTTTGAAGGATTCGCCGGTGATCTCTGCTTCGGTCTGGTTCAAAATGAACTCGACAGCGAAGGAAAACCAGTCTTTAACGGCAATTTGAATGATAATTGCTGCGGAAGCATGACTGCTTCGCAGTGTTCGGCCTTTATAAAGGGTGGAAGTTACAATGGTGCGAAGTATCCGACCTATGTGGGCGGAGAATCAGTAGGATGGCATCACGTCAGCAAGCTCAGCAAGAGACATCACATGCTCTGTGCCAAATCCTTTGCCAAATGGTATCGCACGGACAATATCGTCAGTAAAGAAGTCAAAACGGTACTCCCCCTCACCAAGGTTTATAATCAGGATGATCCTTCAAAGGCATCTCCTTATGTCTTCGATTCGGACAAAACCCCTTACAACAAATATTTCTCGCCGATTGACGGACAGGGATGGAACGAAAAGAATACAATCTATCAACATAATCATAATGGTAACTTTACAACTGAAATCTCGACGATGTTCCAGTACGGAGGCGGCGAAACGCTCAATTTCGCGGGCGACGACGATGTCTGGGTGTTCATCAACGGTAAATTGTTCCTCGATGTCGGCGGTATGCACGCCAAAGTCGAAGGAGAAAACACCCTGTCCACAAAAAAATGTACCAGTCAGGACAAGAAGAACGGCGGCACGGTCGAACGCGTCTGCGATGAAAAATACAACATCTATCAAGGCGGTATCTATGAGCTCAAGGTCTTCCATGCAGAACGGGCTTCCTCTGGTGCGGATTTCAAACTGACGCTCGACGGCTTTGTCAGTCCGGATACGGTGACCTGTTCCAGCGTGTGCGGCGACGGCGTCATCGCTTCGGACGAAGAATGCGAAATCAAGGGCCACACCAACGATGATGTCGCTCAGAAACTCGGCTGCGTCGATTGTAAATGGACTAACACCAGTACATGCGGCAATGGCCGCATCGAAGGCAACGAAGCATGTGACACCGGTTATCTGTGCAAGGATTCCAAATTCAGTGAAGCGTGCACGGCCCTGGGTTTATCGTACGCCGCAAATGATCGGTGCGATGAAACGACCTGCAAGTACAAAGACAATCAGTGCGGCAATGGCGTTGTAGATCCTGGTGAAGACTGTGACAGCAGTGATCCGCTCTGCAATTCCAAATCCTGCAAGTGGTACTGCGGCGACGGCATCGTACAAGCCGAAAAAGGAGAAGAATGCGACGAAGGCAGTAAATCGAACGAAACCGGTGAGACCTGCTCGACCAAATGCAAAGCACCCTACTGCGGCGATGGTGTCGTTTCTCCGTACCACGGCGAAGTCTGTGATGACGGTAAAAATAACACCACCTATGGCGAAGGCTGTATGCCGGGCTGCATGCGCAAAGCACCTTTCTGCGGCGATGGCATCCTCCAGAAGGAACACAATGAAGAATGCGACCTTGGCAAAGATAAGAACAACGGTTCCTACGGCGGCTGTACGGAGGAATGCAGGCGTGCATCCTATTGCGGAGATGGTAAGGTCGACGAAGCTAACGGCGAGGAATGCGATGACAAGGGCGAAAGCGCTCTCTGCAATGCCAATTGCGTCAAGAAAGTCAATTAATTCAAGTTGTTAGCGATTAAAGACGTTCCTACTGAGAGACGTTCCTACTGAGAGACGTTCCACGGAACGTCTGTACAATATAATTAGAGAAGCCCCGGAAGGGGCGTCACGTTTCAGCCAATAACCGAGGAAACCTACAAAAAAAAGCGGCTCAATTGAGCCGCTTTTTTTTGTAGTTATAGCTATGAATTCAACATACAATCAGTTAAAATCTGCGATGGTAGATTTTTCTTTGTGAATGGCAAATTTTTGGGGTTTTAAAGAAAATCAGGTTTTGGAGGGCAAGTTCAATGAGTTTAAATAGAGCGCGGACCTGTACTTCTGTCGTATTCTCTGTGATGTGTCTTCTGGTTTTCTTTATATCCGAAGCAAGTGCCCAAAATCTTGCATGGCCATGGCCGGGATGCGGGAACATCACGAGTCCATACGGTCCTCGCGGCAACAATGGATACATTCATACGGGCTGCGATATATCCTGCGGCGGTACGCCGCCGGTTTATGCGGCTGCGGATGGTACGGTTTCATATGTGCATGGCGGTACGGTTCAGTGCACATACAATCCCAATGCAGGCACCTGCCCGGGATGTTCGAATTCCGGCGGAAATACGGTTTATATTGATCATGCCAATGGTTTTCAGACGCGATATCTCCATTTAAGCCAGATCGACGTATACAATGGACAGCATGTATCCTGCGGTGAAAAAATCGGCAATGTCGGAACGACAGGCTGCTCGACGGGCGAACATCTGCACTTTGAAGTCCGTCTCAACGGCAATCACTATAATCCCCTGAATTATGTTCAGAATGGCGCAGTCTGCCAGTGCACGCCGCAGTGCAACGGCAAGAATTGCGGTTCTGATGGCTGCGGCGGTTCATGCGGAACCTGTCCCGGCGGTCAGGCATGTAACAACGGTTACTGTCAGTGCACGCCGCAGTGCAACGGCAAATCATGCGGTTCCGATGGATGCGGCGGTTCATGCGGTTCGTGTCCCGGTGGTCAGACCTGTAACAATGGACAATGCCAGTGCACGCCGCAGTGCAACGGCAAAACATGCGGTCCCGACGGATGCGGCGGTTCATGCGGCACATGTCCCGGCGGCCAGTCCTGCAACAACGGATACTGTCAGTGCATGCCGCAGTGCAACGGCAAAACATGCGGTCCCGACGGATGCGGCGGAACCTGCGGAAACTGTGGCCCAGGCCAGACCTGCAATAACGGTGTTTGCGGCTGCACGCCGCAGTGCAACGGCAAATCATGCGGGGATAACGGATGCGGCGGTCAGTGCGGCTATTGCGGCACAAATGAGGTTTGCAATGCAGCCGGTTTGTGCGAATGCATTCCCAAATGTGACGGCCGGATGTGCGGCGATGATGGATGCGGCGGTCAGTGCGGTACATGCCAGACGAATGAAATTTGCTTTGGCGATCAGTGCGTCTGTATTCCTCAGTGCGAAGGCAAAGTGTGCGGCGATGACGGATGCGGCGGCCAGTGCGGTACATGTCAGGAATCCGATACCTGCGTAGACAATCAGTGCGTCTGCATCCCCAAATGCGATGGCAAATCCTGCGGCGACGATGGCTGCGGCGGCCAGTGCGGTACTTGTGAGGACGGATTCGATTGTGAGTCCGGACACTGCGTCGATCTTTCGTGCTATCCGAAATGTGAAGGCAAATCCTGCGGCGACAACGGATGCGGCGGTGAATGCGGCACATGTGAGGACGGATTCGAATGCCAGAACGGAAATTGCATCGATCTTTCGTGCAAACCCAAATGCGGCGACAAAGAATGCGGCGATGACGGATGCGGCGGTCAGTGTGGAAAATGCAAAAAGAATTACACGTGCGACGACGGGGAATGCATCAAAATTGCCTCCGAAGATGAGTACGATGAAGGTTCTGGCGAAGACGAAGAAGAAAACGAAGATACCAAACCAGAAGAAACCTGCAAACCGCGCTGCAAAGACCGCGTCTGCGGTGATGATGGATGCGGCGGTTCGTGCGGAACCTGTGAAAAAGGCGAAAATTGTGAGGCCGGTCAATGCATAAGCGAGGATGAGGGCATCCTGCCCCAGGTTCAGCTTCAGGCCGGAGATTCCTGCAGCAGTCTGACGACCAAAAAGGAACCGAAATCGGCAAATCCATGGATTTGCCTGCTCGCAGCATTGGGATGCTTCGTGCTGAGACGAACACGCCGTCAAAAAACACATCAGTCATAAAATAAAAAGCTGCTGTTCGGAGAAATCCGAACAACAGCCCACACAAAACGCATCACCCAAAGAAAAGCGAAGCTTTTTCGGGGGTATGGGGGTTCGTTCTCCACCATACGCAGAACTCATGGAGATGATATGCTTAAGTTTTCCGGATGGTTCAAAACGATGACGGGCATATTCGCCGCCCTGGCTGCTGCCATCAGTACAGGATGTCATGCCCCTTCCAACGAAACCAAAGATGTCTATGGTCCGCCCCCACCGGAGCTGGATGATCCCGGTATCAATCCGAAAGTGCTGGACGACAATCCTCCCGCTGTCGCTCCCAAACAAGATCCGACGCCCAATTCCAACGAAGCTCTGGATGTCTATGGTCCGCCGCCCCCCGAACTGGATGATCCCGATATCAATCCGGATATGCTCGAAAAAGGCATAGAGAATGCAGAAGAGGCTGAAATACCTCCTTCCGGAACTGAAAAATAATCATATCCCCGCATTGTGTGCAGGATCATATTGCTGCGCGGTCTATCTCGCCATTGCTCAATACGCCCGCGCATCGGCCTATGCGCTGTCGGCGCATACGGCCTTTGTTCATAATTCTATTCAAATACACCTCCCCGGCCCGATGCAAATCTGAGACTGCCTGCATTTACTCTCGCCGCAGCTGCACCCCTCCTCCAGATTGCAGCGCCACGCAATGGCTGTGTCACACCAGTACTGTTCGCGTATATCACAGGGGATGATATGCTTTCCGCATGAACATATTGCCTTACCTGTTTTCTCGTCCTTTGATGATTCCCCATAATCCAGTTCAATCGGATGAGCAGGATCAATGAGATTCCAGCCATTTACGAAAACATCAGCGGCACTCATTACTTCGTTGTTAAGCGTTGTTTCAATCAAATCACAATACATTAAAGATTCCAGAATGGGATCTCCCGGTGCATTCTGGTGCGCAAAACAATCTTTATATTCATATCCTGAGAAATGGTTTTCATTGGCATCTTGTATTTCTTCATTTTCTTCTATACGATAAACCAAATAATTATCATCATATCGTTTAAGATAATAGCTGCTTTGTTTTTCAAATTTACCTCTTCGGACAATCTGATCATTCACACATACGCTATCATTAATATTATTAATGATTTTATTATTACACATACACTGATTGGATTTACAATAAGTATCCAGCGGGCACGTTTTTTCACCGCAAGCGCAGCCGTCTGAGTTTTTACAAATCTGTTTATCGCGAATACACAGATAACCATCTTTCAGAGGCTCATTCCCGCAGGAACATGCAGCACTATCACAAACCACAATACCTTTATCACAGCGATAACCCTCACGAAGCGGTTCTTCACCACACATGCATTGGCCGGATGTACAGCTGGTGTTCTGTAAACACCTCTGTTCACCGCATCCATCACAACCATCTGCATTTTTACAAACCAGACGATGATGAATACATTCATAACCGGGTTTTAACAGTTCATTTCCGCACATGCATTGTCCGGATTCACAATATGTTTTTTCCGGGCAGGTTTTCTCCCCACAAACACATCCGTTTTCCGACAAACATATCTGACGTCCCATACTGCATGCATAATCGCTGTTTAACGGTTGATCGCCGCACATGCATGACGGACTGTCACAGATCTGATAATTGCTGCTGCAGCGATACCCCTCTCTGAGCGGTTCGTCGCCGCACATGCACTGACCGGATGCACAATACGTCCCCTTCGGACATTGATGTTCGCCGCAGACACAGCCTTCATCATGCCTGCAATACCAATAGTAACGATAATTCCGATAGTAATCGCACTGATATCGATCCGCAGGCGCTTCGTATGGGTAATGCATTCCCTGGCAATACAGAGCTGTCCCCAGGTTATCGGCCGATTTAAACCCATCAAAAGGTGAACACTGACCATCCTGACATAAATCACCGAGACGACATGTATTTTCTCCGCATGCACAATTCTGCTCATCACAGATCCAGCGGCTGCTCATTGTATCCACCATCCCCCTGGCCAGTTCATGTACGAGCAAGCTGTAAACCTTCGTATCTTCAGAGGAAGCGACCCTTTCGATACCATGTATATGGTGCGGAAAACCATCCAGATAGAAAGGATCAGGCCTGCTGCACCCACTATTTCTATGACATTCTTTTGATATATCAACATTATAACCCTCATTACAGCAAAATTGAGTGAGTTTTGAAAATGTATAATCATCACAATCCTCACATACTACAATTTTAGGGTCATTGACAGTCAAAGAATTACAACCAGGAGCATGATAAAGAAGATCTTCTTCAGCTATGACGCGCAGATCTCCAAGACGTATTTCATGCGCACTATCTGTATCAGGCTCATTGCATCCACAACTTTCCCCATCGTAATCAGAATCTTCAGATTCATCCTTTTCTTCATCCCACTTAAGAATATTATCTTCGCACCATACATCTTTATAATGTTTGACAGATTTGATATCAGCTTTCTCACTGCCGCAGAAACAGCCATCCGGATTGCATACAGAATGATAAAGACATTTTTCATTCTTGCCGGTCTTTTCGTTAAAGCAATCACAACCAGCTTCCTCATCGCAGACCAATCCACCGGCGCTGCAATAATACTGTTCCCGGTGTTTTAAAGAAATTATTTTGGAGTTACAGAAACATTGTCCGTTGACACATGATGAACCATAGACACACCGTTCATTTCCGCATTTACAGCCATCTTTGTTGATGCATGCAATATCCTTGTCCCTGCATTCATAATCAGATATGGCATCCTCATCCACCCATTCCGCAAAGGAATGATTACAGAACTGTTTGCCGTTGCGGCACTCTGTATCCTTAAGGATCAGATGATCCCCGCACAAACACCCTTCGGAGGAATCACAGATAAGCGATCCATTAAAAATATTCTCCTCACATCTGTATTTTTTCAAATCCTTCATTTCAGATACATCGGTATCACCGCACATTTGATGAATGCCGTCTTTGTCTGGCTCATATTTATCATAATTATATATATCTGTAGCCAGCGTCAGCTTTTTCCTCGATGCACGTTCAAAATAGTAACAATATTTTTGAAATTTGCTGCAGGCGAGTTCATAATTTTCATCATTGTCGTAATACCATTCAAACGCAGATATTATTTCATAAACTTTTGGATATTTACTGGCATAATCGTCACGATAAGGATAATCCTGTAATATTTCAAGACCATCCAAATGATTTTTAAATCTCTTCGTCTTGATTGGATAAAACTTTTCAATCCCATTTTTAACTATACATTTTCCAAAACCGACTTTTTTTTGATTACAAATACAATCTTCGCTCAGGCAAACCCATGCATGCTGCTGATTATGTCTGTCGTAAGCAAGGATATATCCGGAAGGAACAACCGGTATTTCAGGGATATCATTATCAAAAGAGTTCCGGCGAATACCAAAATATCCCCATTTGGGATATTTCAGCGTCGGACGGCAATCCTTATTCTGCGAATCACACTCAATATCTCTTTTACAACCGTATTTAGACAAACATAGGAAATGACTATTATCAATACATGTCCAGCCATCCATGAGATCCGGCGTCAGGCTCACTTCACCGCAAAAACAGCGTCCATCCCTCTGTTCCATTCCTTCCCTGCATTCTCCGGGTTTTCCCGCAACGACTGCATCCGGATGGATCTCCAGGGGAACATCATTAAAAATACTCCTGGGAGAAAAAACATCTTCCTCTTCTTCCCCGGATTTGCCATTCTCATTGACTTCATTTGATGGTTCCGGCGACACAAATCCAATATCGACAGGTTTTACGGGCTGTGCCTGGACTGGTTCCTGTTTTGGTTCGTTCATCTCAGAACGATTTATTTCTTTGATATCAGTATCTTCCGCATGGGATATGGTCTCCGGCGGTTTAACAGCCTCATCCTTATTCTCATTATCAGTCAATCCCTGCGGATTTACACAACCAGAAAGCCCGAACGCAATCAACAGCAACGCGTACTGAATTCTCATAGATATTTTTCCTTTATATATTCATTTGACGTCATATCACTGAAATGAGAAAAAAATCGTCGATCCCTGATTTGCAGGGAAACATACTGATTCATTTTTATGAGTGCCCGGACTCTTCCGCACGCCTGAAACGATACAATTTCCCCGTATATATGTCAATGATTGCCGACGTTACAGTCCCCAATAATAAACCGCCTGCGTATCGCAGACAGCAGGCGGGCGGCGGCGCATTTTGCGCAGCAAAAAAAGCCGCCGATGGGAGCCGTATGCGCCGGAGGCGCATAGGCGACCCCCCATTTATATATTATTTCCTGGTGGCAACACCGGATTCACAGACGTAGCAGCTGCCATCCGGATTGCATACTTTGCTCGAAAGTGCGCGC
>JAEEGL015419924.1_pt1 | contig 27426 bp, 17 predicted proteins | sample 9134231 | NCBI WGS metagenome assembly JAEEGL01 (sample SAMN16246548, study PRJNA631951) | gut metagenome | biome: gut microbiome; feature: rumen; material: fiber-attached | host: Bos | place: Iran: Karaj | collected 2018-10
ATTTTAACGGGGTTGATGCCCTCTGCGTAATAAGCGCCTACGGGGGAGCAGATTACAACATAGGTTGCGTTCTTGACGGCGTGAACGCCGAGGTGAGGATCATTGCCGTACATAAAGGGTCTGATATAGAGAGAGGTGCCCTCGGAATGGGGAATCCAGTCCTTCTCAAGCTCAACAAGAGTATCAAGGATTTCAAGAGCGTCCTTTTCGTCAAGCTGAGGCAGGCAGAGCCTTTCAGCGGAGTTATTCAGTCTTCTGATGTTCTCCATAGGTCTGAACATACGGATTTCGTTATCCGCTGTTCTGTAAGCCTTGAGGCCTTCAAAAATCTCGGTGCCGTAGTGGAGGACCGTTGATGCGGGATGAATGGGGATAGGCGCAAAAGGAATGATTCTTGCGTCGTGCCAGCCTGCATCGGCGGAATAATCCATCATAAACATATGATCGGTGAAGATTCTACCGAAGCCGAGTGCGGATTCGTCCGTGGGCTTTGCCTTGGGGGCTGTGGTCTTTGTGATTTTGATTTCCATTTTTCATCTATCCTTTCATTTAAACTTATTTATTATCAAAGCTTGTTTCTCTGGATTTTGCCGCTGATTGACTTGGGAAGCTCATCGCGGAATACAACAAGACGGGGATATTTGTAAGGTGCGGTGTGCTCTTTTACGTAATTCTGAATCTCTTTTTTGAGCTCTTCGGTGCCCTCGGTACCCTTTGTGAGCACTATGGAGGCCTTGACTATCTGCCCTCTCACTTCGTCCGGAGCGGCGGAAACGCCGCACTCAAGCACATAGGGAAGCTCCATTATGACGCTCTCTATCTCGAAGGGCCCGATTCTGTAGCCGGAGGACTTGATAACATCGTCCACCCTGCCTACATACCAGTAAAATCCGTCCTCGTCCTTCCAGGCGGTGTCGCCGGTGTGATACCAGCCGTTTTTCCAGGTTTCGTCGGTCTTTTCATCATCCTTGAGATAGCACACGGCTATTCCGTAGGGCCTTTCACCCTTGATGTTTATGCAGATTTCGCCTGTTTCGCCTACCGGCACGGGGTTGTCGTCCGGGTCAAGTATCTGCACGTCATATATAGGCGCGGGCTTGCCCATTGAGCCGATTTTGTGGTCGGCGCCTCTCATGTTGCCTATAATCATAGCGGTTTCCGTCTGACCGAAGCCCTCAAGAATCTGAAGACCGGTTGCCTGCTCAAACAAGCGGTAAACCTCAGGGTTGAGCGCTTCGCCCGCTGTGGTCATATGCTGAATTGACGAGAGATCGTATTTGGTTATATCCTGCCTTACGAGCATCCTGAGTATTGTGGGAGGCGCGCAGAAGGTGGTGATATTATACTGCTTGAACATCGGGAGCAGGTCTTCGGCGTGGAAACGCTCCTCATCGTAAACAAACAGAGCCGTTTCGCACATCCACTGCCCGTAGAGCTTGCCCCACGCGGCCTTTGCCCAGCCGGTGTCGGAATAGCTCAGATGAATACCGTCCGGATCAACGTCGTGCCAGTATTTCGCGGTATGGAACTGACCCAGGGGGTAAAGATAATTGTGCACCGCGAGCTTCGGGAAGCCGGATGTGCCGGATGTGAAATACATCAGCATATAGTCCTTGCCGCAGGGGGCGTCGTCCGGTCTCTCATAATGAGTGCTGAAGCGCATATACTCCTCATTGAAGTCTCTCCAGCCCTCTCTGGTGCCGTTGACTATGATCTTGTTTTTAAGGCCGTCATAGCTTTTCTCCGCTTCCTCAACGCTTCTGCAGATGTTGGGGTCGTCCGCCGTGCAGATGATGGCGGAAACATCGGCAAACCTGAATCTGTACTCATAATCGTGCGGAAGAAGCTGGAAGGTGGCGGGAATTGATACGGCGCCGATTTTTTCGAGAGCGAGCGTGGCAAACCAGAACTGATAGTTTCTCTTGAGCACCAGCATTACCCTGTCGCCCTTTTTGATGCCGAGGGAAAGGAAGTAGTTTACGCAGCGGTTGGTATTCTGCTTTATTTCCTTCCAGGTGAATCTCGTGGGTATCTTATCTTTTGAAACATAGAGCATTGCAAGTTTGTCGGGGTCCTTTGCCGCGATTTCGTCTATGATGTCAAAAGCGTAGTTGAATTTTTCGGTATTCTTGAACTTGATTGAAACGGGAGTTCCGTTTTCGTCCTCTTGCGTTTCAATGAATCTTTTGTAAATCCTGTCTTTGGTATCTTTGACGTGACCCATTTCGGGGCCTGCCACTTTTTTGGCGGGTTGCAGCTCGGGGATAGGCTCGCCGGACGGGTTGAGGACTATGGCGTAAAAGCTGCAGTCTGCTCCGCCCACGGCTCTCTCGCCGTGCGGCTTGTCGGAGTTAAAATAAATGCTGTCGCCGGGGCCGAGGATCTCGGTGTGCTCTCCAACCTGAACCTCAAGATGGCCGTCGATGACAATGTCAATCTCCTGGCCGCTGTGGCTGGTAAGCTCCATGGGCTTGTTTACGGCTTCCTCGCTGTATTTGCTCACTACATAGAGCGGCTCCGAAATCCTGTTTCTGAAGCCGTATGCCATATTGTAATATGTCATACCGTGAGCGTCCGATATTTTGGGCGCCTCTCCCCTTCTCGTGACAAAGTACGAATAAAGCTTGGGGGAATGGCCCTCAATAAGATTGGTCACATCCACGGAAAGGGCGTTTGCGCACCTGTAGAGGAAGGCAAAGTTAAGGTCGCTGTTGCCGTTTTCGCACTCAATGTATTCCTCGGGAGTTATACCCGTTGCCGCCGCCATCTGCTCAACTGAGATGCCTTCCACCTCTCTGAGCTCTCTGATTCTTGCGGCCATTTCCTTGATTTTGAAATCAAGGCCGGTCATTTCCATAATAAACACCTCATTTTGCGGGGCGTTAAAAAACTCGCCCCAAAGCTGATAATAACTTTGAGACGAGCCGGAATATATATCCGATACCCGCGGTACCACTCAAATTGCGCCGTAAAGCGCCGCTCAGGCTCTGACAAGCCGTATGCTCTAACGCGGCAGTCACGGGGAGGTTCTACTTGCGTATCTGCTTTCTTCCTCCCGACTCGGAAGCTACAACTTTGCCTTTACGAATCTGCGGTTTGCACCAACCACCGCTTCTCTGAAAGACCGACCGGGCAAGTACTCTTCGTCAACGTCTTTATTTATTGCAGTATATGATATATCAGTTTTTTGATTTTGTCAATAATTATTTTTAAAAAGACTGTATTATATTATAATTTGTTTCTCTGAATTTTGCCGCTGATTGACTTGGGAAGCTCATCGCGGAACACGACAAGACGGGGATATTTGTAAGGAGCGGTGTGCTCTTTTACGTAATTCTGAATCTCTTTTTTGAGCTCTTCGGTGCCCTCGGTACCCTTTGTGAGCACTATGGAGGCCTTGACTATCTGCCCTCTCACTTCGTCAGGAGCGGCGGAAACGCCGCACTCAAGCACATAGGGAAGCTCCATTATGACACTCTCTATCTCGAAGGGCCCGATTCTGTAGCCGGAGGACTTGATAACATCATCCACCCTGCCTACATACCAGAAGAAGCCGTCCTCGTCTCTCCACGCGGTGTCGCCTGTGTGATAAACATTTCCTCTGCGGCACTCAACATTCTTCTCGTCCTCGTCTATGTACTGCTTGAAAAGGCCTACGGGGTCGCCGCCGTCAAGGCGTACAACGAGCTCGCCCGTTTCGCCCACGGGCACTGAATTGCCGTCAGGGTCAACAAGGTCCACATCATACTGCGGCGAGGCCTTGCCCATTGAGCCAAGGCGCGCTTCGGTGCCGATAAGGTTGCCCACTACGAGCGTGGTTTCCGTCTGGCCGAAGCCCTCCATTATTTCGAGCCCCGTTGCCTTCTTGAACTGAATCGCAACCTCGGGGTTAAGCGCTTCGCCGGCTGTGGTCATATGCTTTACGGACGAAAAATCGTACTGTGTGATATCCTCTTTTATGAGCATTCTGAGCATTGTGGGAGGCGCGCAGAAGGTAGTTATCTGATACTGCGCGAAAAGCGGAAGTATATCGGCGGAATGGAACCTGTCGAAGTCGTACACAAACACGGCTCCCTCGCACATCCACTGCCCGTAGAGCTTGCCCCAGAGCGCCTTGCCCCAACCTGTGTCGGATATGGTGAAATGAAGCCCGTCCTTTTCGCAGCAGTGCCAGTATTTGGCTGTCACGAAATGGCCCAGACTGTAGGTGTGCCTGTGCTCAACCATTTTGGGGTTGCCTGTGGTGCCGGATGAGAAGAAGATGAGGGCGGTGTCATTGCCGCCGGGGGTATCTTCCGTTCTGAAGTAATGGGAGCTGTAAATCGGATATTCGGCGTCAAAATCGTGCCAGCCTTCTCTCTTGCCGCCCACAAGTATTTTTGTGGTAACGCTCGGGCATTTTTCGGCGGCTTTTTCGGCTATCTCAGCCACATCGCCGTAATCGGTGCAGATTATCGCCTTAACATTGGCGGCATTATATCTGTACTCAAAATCGTGATCCTTGAGCAGATAGGTTGCGGGTATGGCGACAGCGCCCATCTTGTGCAGGGCAACCATAGTGAACCAGAACTGATAGTGGCGGCGGAGCACAAGCATAACTCTGTCACCCTTCTTTATGCCGAGCGAGGTGAGGTAATTCGCCACTCTCGCGCTCTCCTGCTTTATCTGCTTGAAAGTGTATCTTCTCTCTTTTTTGTTGATATCCAGATGTATCATCGCGAGCTTGTCGGGGTATTTGTCGGCAATCGCGTCAACACAGTCAAAACCGAAGTTGTATTTTTCGGTGTTCTCAAAATGAATCTTTTTAAGACAGCCGTTTTCATCCTCTTCGCACTTGGCGTATTTATCAACTATAAGCCCGGTTGCCGGTCTTGCCTGAGCAACGCTGAGACTGATTTCGGACTCTTTCGCCTTCTCGCCGGGTATAACGAAAGCGAGGAAGGTGCAGTCTCTGCCGTCTATGGCAATCATACCGTGAGGTGTGGATGAGTCATAAAAAATGCTGTCACCCTCGTGGAGCACTTCCTTGTTTTTGCCCACCTGCACGAGCAGCGAGCCGGAAATTACAAGGTCAAACTCCTGACCGTTATGCTTTGTGGTGTGTATGGGCTTATTCTGAAGCTCGGCGGAATACTCATAGGTAACCCAGTAAGGCTCCGCAAGCTTGTTTCTGAATTTGGGCGCAAGATTCTTTATGGAAATGCCGTCTTCCTTCGCAGTCTCGTGGCCCTGACCCTTTCTCGTGACGGTGTATGAGAGAAGATGGGTGGTGCGGCCTTCAATAAGGGCGGTGATGTCAATGCCGAAAGCGAGAGCGCATTTGTGAATGAAAGTGAAGGGCAGGTCCGCATCTCCGCTCTCATAGGTAAGATATTCGCTTGCGGTAACCTCGGTTTTCTCCGCCATCTCTTCGGGGGTGAAGCCGAGAATCTCACGCATCTCCCTGATACGCTTTGCCGTCTCTTTGAGGCTGTTCATAAGATTCTGATTTTCCATTTTGTTTCCTCCTGTATCGTTTAGCCAAAAACAAAAAAGCCCGTCTCAAGTTTCCTTGAGACGAGCCGGAATTCATTCCGATACCCGCGGTACCACTCAAATTGCGCTTTAAAGCGCCTCTCTTCGGGCTCCAACAAGCCCTATGCACTAACGCAGCAAACTCGGGAGATATCTACTTGCTTCCGCTTTGGGATCTCCGGCTCGGAAGGGATGGGCTTAAAAACAATCGTTACCGGGATCACAGCACCCCCGGCTCTCTGAAAACTCCTTGCTTTCGCCGTCTTCGTCATTGCCTTTGGCTATTTAATTGAGCGTATTTTATCACCGTCGGGAACACTTGTCAAGCTTTTTTTTGGATTAAGGCGCAAACCGGTGCGCCGGATTATGCGCTCAGAGCGCGTATTTATCTATTCCGAACAGGCTTTCGGCGTTTTTATGAGTGATAAGCTCAAGCTCATTTTCTGTCAGCCCGAGCGAAAGAAGCTTAGCGAGCTCTTCTTCGGGTGACCACATCGGATAGTCAGTGCCGAACAGCACCCTGTCCGCCCCGTAGTGTCTTATTATATCAAGCATTTTCCCGCTGCCGGCGTAGTCATACACAGACGAGCAGTCCACATAAAAATTACCGTAACCGCAAAGATTTTTCACCGCATCATCCCATACGCTCCAGCCTCCGAGATGAGCGCCGATAACCGTAAGGCCCGTAAAAATATCAAGAACCGGCTTTATCCTGTTGGGGTTTGAATAATCCTTGCGGCAGTCGCCGCAGTGAATGAGCACGGGTATCCTGCCCTCGCAGCACTCGTACACTTTAAGATATCTGTAATCATCCGCCTTGGTCTGCTGAAAATCGGGGTGGATTTTTACTCCTTTGAGACCGAGTGAAATGATTTCCTCAACCGAATCGCGCAAATCAGGGCAATCGGGGTGCACTGTGCCAAGGCCTGTCAGGGTTCCGCCCGATTTGCTCACCTCGCCGGCTATGAATCGGTTTACCGAGCTCACCTGATGAGCATTTGTCGCAACGGAAAATATGACCTGATGGCCTATCCCGGCGCGCCTCTCGCGCTCAAGCATATCAGCCACGCTGCCGCGCCCGAGCATATCCGGGGTAAGCTCAATATTATAGAATGACGCTATCCCTCCTACCGCTTTTTCCGCGAGCGCATCGGGATATACGTGACAGTGACAGTCTGTAATTCTCATTTCTGTTACCTTTTTATAAAATGCCCGCCCGTATTAAAACGGGCGGGACGCGGTTTATTTTTTGAGCCCGAGCATTTCTATGGATTCTTCTCTCATCTTATATTTGAGAATCTTGCCCGCGGCGTTCATCGGTAAAGCTTTTACAAACAGGAAGTATCTCGGCACCTTATGCCTTGCAATATGCGAGTTGCCGAACTCCCTCATTTCCTCTTCGCTGGAGGTTTCGCCGTCGTGAAGCACAATCCACGCGCACGCTTCCTCGCCGTATCGCTCATCGGGCACGCCGACTATCTGAACATCCCTTACCTTTTCGTGAGTGAGATAAAACTCCTCTATTTCACGGGGATAAATGTTTTCGCCGCCGCGGATTATCATATCCTTGAGGCGCCCTGTCACTTTGTAATAGCCGTCTGCCGTGCGGCAGCAGATGTCGCCGCTGTGAAGCCAGCCGTCGGCGTCAATGGTTTCCTCTGTGGCCTTGGGCATCTTGTAGTAACCCTTCATAATATTGAAGCCTCTTGCCACAAACTCTCCGTTTTCGCCGTCGGGGAGCTCTTCGCCGGTTTCGGGGTCTATTATTTTGCACTCGACTCCCGGGAAGGCGGAGCCGACTGTTTCAACCCTGTGATCCTCATCCTCGTTCACTTCGCCCATGGTGCTACCGGGGGCGGATTCCGTCATGCCGTAAACGGAGATGATTTCACGCATATTCATCTCTCTTGCGGCCCTTCTCATAAGGTCAGGCGGGCAGTTTGAGCCGGCCATTATGCCGGTCCTTATGTGCGAAAAATCCGTCTTGGCAAAATCCTCATGGTTGAACATACCGATGAACATGGTCGGAACGCCGTTGAAGCAGGTGATTTTTTCGTCATTTACACAGGCAAGAGATGACTTGGGCGAATAGTAAGGTATCGGGCAGAGGGTGCCGCCGTGGGTCATTGTGGATGTCATTGAAAGAACCATGCCGAAGCAGTGGAACATGGGCACCTGAATCATCATTCTGTCCGCTGTGGAAAGGTCCATACGGTCGCCGATTATCTTGCCGTCATTTACTATGTTGTTATGAGTGAGCATAACTCCCTTGGGGAAGCCGGTGGTGCCTGAAGTGTACTGCATATTGCACACGTCATCGGGCTTAACCATAGAGGCTCTGCGGTTTACCTCCTCCTGAGGAACAAGCTCGGCTCTGTCAAAAGTCTCCTCCCAGGTGAGAGCGCCTTTCATACTGAAGCCGACGGTAATAACATTCCGCAGGAAGGGCAGGTTCTTTGAGTAAAGCGGCTTGCCGGGAGTGAGGCTCTCAAGCTCAGGGCAGAGCTCGCTGATGATTTCCTTGTAATTTGCGTCCTTGCTGCCCTCTATCATAACAAGGGTGTGAGTGTCGCTCTGTCTGAGCAGGTATTCTATTTCGTGTATTTTATATGCCGTGTTTACGGTTACGAGCACCGCGCCTATTTTGGTAGCCGCCCAGAAAGTGAGGAACCAGGCGGGCACATTGGTGGCCCAGATTGCCACGTGATAGCCGGGCTTAACTCCGAGCGAAATGAACGCCGCGGCAAGCTCATCCACATCTCTTCTGAACTGTGAATATGTTCTCGTATAATCAAGGGTGGTGTATTTGAAGGCGTACTGGTCGGGGAAGGTATCCGCCATCACATCAAGCACCTGAGAAAATGTCATATTGAGCATCTCATACTTTTTCCATGGGAAAACGCCGGTATGCGCGCGGTTATACTGCAGTGCTGTTTTTTCGCTCTTTATATCCTCTTCTCCGGCAATGTAGCTTTTGAAATGAGTGAGCACTATATCGGGGTCGCTGATTTCATCGTTCCATTCAACACAAATGAATCCCTCGTAGTTAAGTGACCTGAGAGCGTTGATAAAGCTTTTTACCGGCAGAGAGCCTTCGCCGATAAGCACATTTGTGTCGCCTTTTCTGTCGCCCATACGCACATAGCAGATATAGGCACCCAGGGTTTTAATGGTGCTCTCGGCGCTTTCCTGCGCGTCAAAATATGTGTTTCTCATATTCCAGCAGGCGCCCGTCGCAACGCTGGCAAACTCGTTTATGAGAGTGAGCAGCTTTTCGGTGTGCGCGAGAGCACCTTTTGTTTCAAACAGTATTCTCACATCAGCCTGCTCCGCTCTTTCAACAGCGGGGGCAAGCTTCTGCCTGAGCGATGCGCAGTCCGGCTCGCCTTCGACAAACACGGTCACGCATTCAATGCCGTATTCCCTTGCGAAATCAATATATGTTTTTATATCATTCGCGTCCGCCTGAGCCGAATCAAGAGCGTAAGGATATGAGAGCGCGGAAATGCTGAGCCCTCTGTTGAAGAGCCATCTCCTTGAATCCGCGGAGCCTCTCAGCACGCTGTCCGGGTGCTTTTTCATTTCGCTTTTCGCGTCATATATTTCTATGCCGGCATAGCCGTAATCGTAAGCAAATCTGCACAGGTCGTAAAACGAGTTTCTGCTCACGTTTTCAGTTGAAAAAGTCAGCTTCATAAAGTCAACCTCTGTATAATGTAGTCCTTGTATTATTCTTCTTCGTCAGTGTCGTAAACAATCTTGTTGAGCGCGTTTATGTAAGCTCTTATGCAGGCGCCCACAATATTGGTGGACAGTCCGTTGCCCGAATAAAGCTTGCCCTTGCTCCTGAGCTTGATAAGAGCCGAGCCCAGAGACTCCTTGCCCTGGGTTACGGTGTTAATGCTGAATTCATCCAGCTCATAGTGGAAACCTATTGCCTGCTCGATTGCGCTGAAAGCAGCGTCCACGGGACCGTCGCCCACGCCGGAGCCGCTGATTTCGGATTTGCAGTCCTTGGTAAGGATTACATGGGCCATCGAGGGGGTAAGGTTGCTGCTCGATGTGGTGAAGCTCTCAAGATGATAGGTGGAAGGCGCTCTCATAGAGTAAGACGCTATAACAGCCTCAAGCTCCTTCGCTTCCACAAAGCCCTTGGTTTCGCACACTCTTCTGAAGCCTCTTTCCACATTTCCGAGATCCTCATCGCTGAGCTGATAACCCAGAGCGACGCAGGCCTCGGCTATCTGCTGCGAGGTGCTGTCGGCGTCAAGATAAATATCAGCCGTGCCGCCGAGAGGCTTATTACCCTCGGGGATTTCCGTTTCGGCAATCTTGCCGGATATGCTCTTTGTTTCGGAGTGCGCTTTTGTTACATCAATGTTGATGCTTATTCCCACAGATTCGCCCTTTGATTTTACAGCCCAGGCAAAATCGTCAACCTTAAGCTCATTGCTGCCGCGGATTACGGTCTTTACGCCGTCCGCCCCTGCGAGTACGGCTTCAAAAGCGGAAGCGACAGCCATTCTCAGGCTGTTATTCACTTTCACATAAAGCGGCACGCTCACCGCCGGCCTGATTTCGGCTATGAAAGAGGCAAGCTCGCCGGGAAGCATTGTGCCTGCGTCATCGCAAACCGTTACGGCGGCGGCACCGCAGTCCTGCGCGGTCCTGAGCGCCTGAGCGAGGAAATCCTTTTCGGCTCTCGTGGCATCCAGAGCAACAAACTCGACATTTTCACACTTTGCCTTTGCGGCCTTGACAAGAGTCTCTATTCTGGGCAGCATTTTGGCCGACTTTATGTGGTAGGCATATTCCATCTGCACGGTGCTCAGGGGAAGCACCACCTGAAGGCAGGGCTTTGCCGCGCCCTGAATTGCCTCCCACGCGGCATCTATCTCTTCCTCTGTTTCGCCCACGGGCAGGCAGAGGGCCGCATTTTTAATATTGGCGGCGATTGTCTTATATACTATTGTATCTTCCTTGACTTTTGTTATGGGAGCGAGCTCAACAGCATCGGCGCCCATTGCCTCAACCGCGGCGGCAACAGCCGTCTTCTCACGGAAAAGCAGGGGATTCTTTCTCTCCCCGGCAAGTTTATTCAGCGTGAAATCGGAAACATAAATCTTTCTCATTTTTTCCACTCCTTAAAAAATGAACCCGCAGAGCATACTGCTCTGCGGGATGATTATACAAAAATAACCACGGTACCACCCGTATTGCCGCCTTAAGCGACCTCTCAAAGAGCTCTATCAAGCTCCCGACCTGTAACGGGATCACCCGTAACTCCCTATGAATTCAGGAATTCTGCTCCGATACGAGACAGCAAAGTGAGATTCTTACCGCCTTGCACCTGCCGGCGGCTCTCTGAAAAGCTTGCTCAGTTTGCTTAATACCATCACTGCATTTGTCTATCGATTTCGTACAATATAGACCATTTTGGAGATTTTGTCAAGTGTTTTTTTACTCTGAGAGGTTTGCGGGCGGAGTTTTCCCCGTAAAAAATCCTTGTAAATACAATTATGCTATAGTATAATATATTCTGTATTCTTGCATTTACAAGGAGATGAACTTATGGACCCTATTAAAGTCGATTTTTCAAAGAAAGAGAGCAGAGGGCAGAAGGAGATTGTGATTCCTCCCGAAAAAGCAGGGCTCAAGATTGTTATCTGCCTGCTTCTTACGGCTCTGACCGCGCTTATCGCGTTTTATGTAATGCTCCCGGCAATCAATCTCAAATCGTTTGATATTTACATTTATATCGGCCTTGTCGCGGCTTCCTACGTTGTGTGGAACGCTCTGCTGACAAAGGCCACCGTAAAGCCCGAATACATGCCTTACGTTAAAAAGAGAGCGCTTGTGCCCGGAATTATCATCGGAATACTCGTGCTTACGGTTGCAGTGGGCTATGTGATTTCATCACAGTTCTTCAGGGCAAAAAGCTACAGCAGCATTATAAGCGTGGCTACCGACACCAACTTCTCCGATGACCTCGAAGAGGAAGACGCGGAATCCTTCTCCTCAATTCCCCGCCTCGATAAAGACTCCGCCTATCAGGTAGCGTCAAGAGCTCTCGGCTCACTGGGCGAAATGGGCTATGTTTCACAGTTTACCGTTGCGCCCGAAAACACCCAGATAAACTACAAGGAAACCCCCGTGAGAGTCGCTCCGCTGCAGTACGCCAACCTCATCAAATGGCTCTATAACACAAAGAGCGGTTTCCCCGGCTATGTTATAGTCGATATGGCTAACGAGAGCGCTGAATTTGTTGAGCTTCAGAACGGCAACATAAAGTATTCGCCCTACGAGCATCTCAACAAGCTTCTCAAGCGCCACCTGCGCTTTGAATACCCCACCTACCTTTTTGCGGACGCCACATTCGAGGTTGACGATGAGGGCAACCCGTACTGGATCTGCGCGCGTCTTGACAAGACAATAGGTCTGTTCGGCGGCACCGATGTTATCGGAGCGGTTGTGGTAAAAGCAAACACAGACGACTGTGAAAACAGCTACTACACCATAGACGAAATCAAGACTGACCCCGCTCTCCAGTGGATTGACAGAATCTATTCCGCCGACCTTCTTGTGGAGCAGTACAATTATTACGGCAAATACAGAAACGGCTTCTGGAACTCAATTCTCGGCCAGAAAAACGTTATCAAAACCACATCTGGCTATAACTTCATTGCCAAAGACGACGATGTATGGATGTACACGGGCATTACCTCCGTTACCTCCGACCAGTCAATCACCGGCTTTGCGCTCGTAAACCAGAGAACGAAGGATGCCAAATTCTACTCCGTAACGGGCGGTACCGAAAACTCAGCGCAGCTCGCCGCGGAAGGCAGAGTAAAGGACCTCGGCTACACCGCCACCTTCCCCCTGCTTCTCAACATCGGCGGAGAGCCCACTTACTTCCTCTCTCTGAAGGATGTGTCCAGCGGCAGCAACATCGTTCAGCAGTACGCGCTTATAAATGTAAAGCAGTACAACAACAATAAGATGGGCGCCAACGGCACCGATCTCGCGAAGTGCCTTGCGGCCTATATCGAGGCTCTTCACAGCAGCGGCATAGAGGTTGACATTGACCCCGAAGAAGTCGCCCAGCAGATAGAAAACAACACACCAGATGACAATGATACTCCCGATACGCCCGACAATCCCGGCGCATCCGAAGTTCCCGTTAAATCCGGCAGCACCGTCACCGGCAAAATCAGCGATATCCGAACTGCCGTAAAGGGCGGCGAAAGCTACTATTACATAAAGATAGGCGACGCTCCCGAGTATTACAGCGTATCAGCCTCTCAGGATGAGAGCGTTGTTATCCTCAACAAAGGCGACACCGTCACAATCACATTCAGCGGCTCCGGCGCAATTCTCAAAGCCGATTCAATAAAGAAATAAACAAACTGCTGTTGCAAGGGCTGCCGCTATACGGCAGCCCTGTTATCAAACTGATATGGAATTATATGAAAACAAAACCGAGCCCGAAAGAGCCGTGCTTGTAGCGGTCGATACGGGCGAGTATGACTGCGACTCCTCCCTCGCCGAGCTTGAGGAGCTTGCCGACACCGCCGGCGCTCAGGTGGTAGGCTTCGTCACTCAGAGAAGAGACAAGCCCGACAATGCCACCTTTCTCGGCAGCGGAAGGCTTGATGAGCTTGCGGAATACTGCGAAAACAATGAAATAGATTTAGTTATCACGGATAATGAGCTCTCACCCTCTCAGCAGAGAAATGTTGAAAAAGCGGTCGGTACCAAAGTGATTGACAGAACCGCGCTCATACTCGACATTTTTGCCGGCAGGGCGGTGAGCAACGAAGGTAAGCTTCAGGTTGAACTCGCTCAGCTCAAATACTCCCTCCCCCGCCTCATCGGCCAGGGCAACAAGCTCTCCCGTCTTGGCGGCGGTATCGGCACAAGAGGCCCCGGCGAAACCAAGCTGGAAACCGACAAGCGCCACATAAGAAGGCGGATTACCGCTCTTGAGCATCAGCTTGACGAGCTTGAAAAGCGCAGAAAATACGCGAGAGCAAGGCGCGAAAAGGACAGAGTTGAAACCGTGGCGATAGTCGGCTACACCAACGCCGGCAAATCAACGCTGCTCAACACACTCACCGAAGCGGGCGTGCTCGCTCAGGATAAGCTTTTCGCAACGCTTGACCCCACATCAAGAGCGCTCACCCTGCCGGACGGCAGACAGGTTGTGCTTGTTGATACGGTCGGCTTCATCCGCCGCCTTCCGCACGAGCTGGTTGAGGCCTTCAAATCAACCCTTGAAGAGGCTGCAAGCGCAAAAGCAATAATAAACGTATGCGATTACTCCGACCCCGAATACGAGGAACACCTTGAGGTGACCGAAAAACTGCTTGACGAGCTCGGCTGCACCGGTACCCCGGTGATAACAGCACTCAACAAGTGCGATCTTGACACCTGCGCCGTTATGCCGTCTCCCGATAAAAACGCCGTGAAAATCTCGGCACTCACGGGCGAGGGTATAGACGAGCTGCTCGCGGCCGTGGCAAAAGCGCTGCCCGCAAACAGGATGAGAGTGAAAATGCTCATACCTTACTCCGCTGGCTCGGCGGCCGCCGAAATACGCGAGGACGGAGCCGTTCACAGCGAAACCTACTCAGAAAACGGGTTGCTTCTTGATGTCACGGTTAAAACCGAGCTGATAGATAAATACCCCAATTATGTTACAGTGTGATAATTATTTACATTTCGTTGCTTGACAAATAAGAATTTTGAATATATAATGCAGGTGAATAAAAGCGAAAGCGAGGTATACTTATGGGTAGTATTTTTTCCGATTTAGGTTATGAGGTAGATACCAAGGCCCTTGAGGATCTTATCGTCGGCTTTTTCCAGTGGATTATCACATTCGACCCCAAGACCATCAATGTTGAGTATCTTTCTCAGTTGCTCACCACATTTGCTCCCATCTGGAATCCCATTTGGAAGGCAATAGGTGAATTCCTCGGCACCGAATTCGGCTTCTGATACCGAATAACAGCAATGTCGGATGGGTTATGCCCCTCCGGCATTTTTCTTTATAAACGCAAAACGGGGGTTGCTTATGTTTGAACGGTTTATAGAGTTTATAAATAATCATACCGTGCTTATACTCGGCTTCGGCAGAGAGGGGCGCTCCACTTACGACATTATCCGCCGCCATCTGCCCGAAAAGGATATAGGCATCAGCGATATCAGGGAAATAGAAATAGACGACCCGCATGTAAAAACTTACAGCGGAAAAAACTACCTTGAGTGTATGAAGGATTATCAGGCGGTTATAAAAACGCCGGGTGTTTCATTCAATGACTTCATTGTGCCCAAGAATGTCATTATCACCTGCCAGACCGACCTTTTCCTGCATTATTCCGACTGCCTGTGCGTAGGCATTACCGGCACAAAGGGTAAAACCATCGTTTCATCACTGCTTTATGAAATGATAAAAAAAGAGGGTAAGAGCGCCTGCCTCATAGGCAACATCGGCCTGCCCGTGCTTGACACTCTCGAAGACGGCGAGCCGGATATAGCGATAATTGAGATGTCCTCGCACCAGCTCGAGTTCACCACGGCATCGCCCCATATTGCCGTGCTAACCAATATTTTCCCCGAGCATCTTGAGCATCACAGCGGCTACAACGGCTATGTTGCGAGCAAGCTCAATATAGTGCGTCACCAGTCATCACAGGATTATTTCATATGCAGCGCAGACAGAAGCTATGATATTTACTGCGATTTTTCAAATATTCCCTCAACCATAATAAAAGTTTCATCCGATATTTCGGGCTATGAAAGTATGTACACCGCCTTTGAGCAGAATTCAGCCCTCATGGGTGAGCATAACCTTAAAAATGTGTTTATGGCGGGCTGCGCCGCGCGGCTTCTCGGAGTGAGTGAGAGCAATATCGCGCAGGCAATCATTGAATTCGGCGGAGTAAGCCACCGGCTTGAATACATAGGCAGCAAAAACGAAATAGATTTTTATGACGATTCAACCGCTACCATTCCGCAGGCAACCATAGCGGGCATTGAGGCGATAGACAACCTCGACACCCTTATTTTCGGCGGAATGAGTATCGGCATAGACTATGCGGAGTTTGAAAACTTCCTTTTCAGAAGCAAGATACACAACCTTATCGGCCTGCCCGATACAGGCAGAATAATCTGCTCCAACCTCGCCAACAGAGGCTGCAAGAAAAATCTTGTGCTCGCTGATGATATGGAAGATGCCATAGAGCACGCCTTCGCCCTGACCGAAAAAGGAAAAAGCTGCCTTATGTCGCCGGCAGCTTCAAGCTATAACGTTTATAAGGATTTTGAGCACAAAGGCAACCATTTCAAGGACCTTGTGGAAAAATACTGATTTGACTGCTCAATATCAAAGGCATCACCCCAAAGGGTGATGCCTTTTGCTTTTATTCAAGCTCCAGAGTCATCGTCTGCTGAAGACCGTGACCCTCTATCTCTATCCTGCCTTTGCACGCTCTTATCACGGAGTAGTTGGCGCTCTCATAATTAACCATAGCCGTGAGCGCGATATAATAAATACCGCCGTGCCTGACAATATCTCCGTAATGATAGTGGCCGCAGATTACCGCCTTTACCTTGCCGCTCTTTTCAAACAGTTCAACGGCGGCATCCCTGTTGCGAAGCACATGTGGATTGTCTTCGCCGTAACTGTGCAGCATGAAAAGCTCGTGGCTGAGTATGATAACATCCTTATCCGCCTCGTCAAGGGCTTTCGCGAGCCATTTGAGCTGAGCGGGGTCAAGATAAGTTTTGCCCCACTCGATTTCTTCGCCGGGCAGAGGCTCATCGGGGGAGTTCATATTGCCGTCAAGCGCAATAAAAATGAAGTCCTCCGTTTCAAACTTATAATATCTGCCCGGCATACCGAGAATCCCGGTAAGCTTGTCTTTGGGCAGGGAGGTGTCGTGATTGCCTATCAGGCAGTGTACGGGCTTCCCCGCCGAGGAAAGAACGCCGTAAACTTCACGGGCAAGGGTCTCCTGGTCGCCGTATCCGGGCTGAGAATCCGCGGTATCGCCGAGATTAAGTATAAAATCACAGTCCGGTCCGCAACTTTTCAGCGCCTCTTTAAGCTTGATGACAGATAGATTGTTCCTTCTTTCATTACCCGTTATTTCACGCTCGCAGAAATGAAGGTCCGTTACAGCCAGAAACTCTGTCATATCTTATTTCTCAGCCTGCTTTGAATACTTCTTGAGATAAATGAATCTCATAAGGAAGGCTTCAACGGGGTTGATGGGCTTTGCGCCGTCAAGCACCTTGGTGGTAAGCAGAGCGAGAGACGCCTTGCTCATAATCATATTGACGGCTTCGGCGTCGCCCTCATTTGAGCCGCAGCAGAGCGCGCCTTTATCCTTGAGAAGAACGGCATTTTTACCCTTTATTTTCTTGCCGCAGGCCTCGGGAGTTTTGGCAACCTTAACCTTTGTGCCGCAAATCTGGCTGAAGTCGTCAAGCAGCGGCTTCATTGCCTTGCCGAGCACGGAGGCGCCCACTGTTTCCCTGTCCGCGTTGTGGATGATGTAATTCATCTTGGGGGAGGCAAGATAAATGGATCTGTGAGCCTGCGCTGTATCGGCAAGCTGACCGTCGGCGGCACCGGTACCCATATTCATGGTAATCTGTGAGCCGTCGCCGAGATTCGTAAGTATGATTTTGCCGCTTTCCCTGTCGCAGGAGCTGTTGTAAAGAAGTGACTTGTCTATATCGAGGCTCTTGCCGCCCTTGACAAGCTTGTCAACTATCTGTGAGCAGAATGTGTCAAGGTCCTGAGCAGCGCGGCCTATTTTTGACTTGGCGGCTTCAAGAATATATTCGGTGCAGGCTTTTTCGAGGGTATCGGCTACAATGAAAGCCTCCTCTGCATCCCTGCCGAAGCAGAGCGCGCCGTGGTGAGCCATAACGGTTGCCTTTGAGGGGCTGCTTGCAAGAGCCTGAGTAACGCCCTTCCTGAGCTTTTTGGTGCCGGGAAGTCCGTAGGAGGCAAGCAGGATATTGTCGCCTATTACGCTCTTGTTTTCTCCGGTGAGAGTGTTTATGCCGTTGCTGAGCACGCTGATTGCGGAGGCTATTTTCTGATGGGTATGAATAACGAAATTAGCGTCGCTGTATCTTTTGTAAACCTCCGCATGTATTCCCTTTTCGCTTGAGGGCTTCACATCACCGCTCCATTCCAGGCTGTCAATCGCCACTTCCACAATATCATCGGGAGTAAGGCCGATATAGGGCTTTCCGCTGGGGGTGATAACAAAAGTCCTGTCATCCACACGGCAGCTGACATTGCCCCAGGTTCTCGCAATAAGTCCTGCGGCAACAAGTCTTTCGCCGGCTGCAATAACTTCTTTTTTCGCAGTTAAAATATCCATTTCCGTTCTCCTTTATGTTAATGATTTCAGTTTTCAAGTCCGAGTTTCTGAGCCATTTCGGTGCTCTTGAGCTTGAGCATCTTTGAAACGCCCTCTTCCTGCATTGTGACACCGTAGAGCACATCGGCCTCATCCATGGTGCCTCGTCTGTGGGTGATGAGGATGAACTGTGTGTCCGCGGTCATGCTTCTTACATACTGGGCATAGCGCGAAACATTCACATCGTCAAGCGCCGCCTCAACCTCGTCAAATATGCAGAACGGCGCGGGGTTGACCTTGAGAATCGCGAACAGGAGCGCTATAGCCGCAAGGCCCTTTTCGCCGCCCGAAAGCAGGTCTATATTCTGAACGTTCTTGCCGGGTGGCTGAACCTTGATGCTGATGTTGCATTCGAGCACATCCTGATTGTCATCAAGCGCGAGCTCGGCTCTGCCGCCGTCAAACAGATCCTTGAATGTTTCGCCGAAGGCAAGATTTATGCGTCTGAACTGTTCTCTGAACTTTTCGGACATTTTGCCCGTAAGCTCATCAATCAGCTTTTCAAGCTCTTTCTTGGACTGCTCCACATCATTGAGCTGACCGCTGAGATACTCATATCTTTCGCTGACCTCTTTGTACTCCTCAACCGCATCGGGATTGACCGGGCCGAGGCCTCTGATTTTGTTTCTGATTTCCTGCAGAGTACGCTGGGCTTTGCCGATGTCTTCGGGTATCTGCCCAACTTCCTTTGCTTCGCGGTAGGAGAGTTGATACTCCTCAAAGAGCTTGTTCTGAGTATTCTCAAGATTCGCTTCGTATGTCTGTTTTCTCTCTTCGAGGCGGGCAAGCTCTCCGCTGAGTCTCTCCTTCTCGGCGTTTTTCTCTTTTTCCGCCGCGCGCAGATCGGCGTTGCTGCCCTCACTCTGAGTTCTCTTCTCAATGAGCTCGGCTATACGGGCCCCTGCCTCTTCGGCGCCGTCTCTGAGCGCTTTAGCCTCAGCCTCATAGCCGGCGATTCTCTGCTTCGTTTCCTCTATTGAACGGTTTATGCTTTCAATCTCTTCGTTAAGCCCGCTGCTCTTTGAAGCGAGCGCCTGCTTCCTGATGTTTGCAGACTCAATTATTTCTCTGCCTGCCTCAATCTCTTTTGTCAGAGATACCATTTCAATGTTGAGGCGGTTCTGTATTTCGGAGGATTTCTCCCTGAGGTCTGTAAGCTCCTCCCTTTCACGGTCGAGGCCTTCAAGCTCACGGACAAGCTCATCGTTTTCTTTGCCGGCCTTATTCAGGCTCTCTTCAATTTCCTTTATGCGTGTGTGAGCTTCGGCTATTCTGGCCTGCGCCCTGTCTTTTTCAGAGCGCAGCTCATTTGCGTGAGCGCGCGCTGTTTCGTATCTGTCCGCAGCGAGCTGATAGTCGCTCTCGGCGCGGATAAGAGACTCATCGATTTTTATGTTTTCGGCCTCGCCGGCGTCAAGCTGTGCCTGTGCGGCGTTGATTTCGCCGGCAACCGCGTCATAGCTCTTCTGCTTTTCGTCGAGATTTTTCTGCAACTTCGCGACTTTTTCCCTGAGTTCTTCTATTTCGGTCACACGGCTGAGAAAGCCCGTGCCGCTGCCTTTGGAGCCGCCCGTCATCGAGCCGCCCGCGTTCATAACCTGGCCGTCAAGCGTTACTATCTTGAAGCGGTATGAATACTTTTTAGCCATATCAACGGCATCGTCTATGTTGTCAACAACTGCCGTCCTGCCCAGGAGCGACCTGATTATCTCTCTGTACTTGCCGTCACACTTCACAAGGTTTGAAGCGAGGTCAATATAGCCGTCGCAGTTTTCAAGGCCCTTCTCGGTAAAATCCTTTGCCTTGATTGTGGTAAGAGGAAGGAAAGTCGCCCTGCCCGCTCTGTTATCCTTGAGAAAAGCTATGGCGCGCTTGGCGCAGTTCTCGTCCTGAACCACTATATTCTGAATAGCGGCTCCAAGGGCTATTTCAACCGCCGTGGAATACTCCGCTTCGGTGGAAATAAGCTGAGAGAGCGTGCCGTCTATTCCTCTGAGAGCTCCTCTCTTTGACTCTTTGATTACCTTCTGAACGGAGCCAGAATAGCCGTCAAGATTTCTCTCAAGGTCATCGAGCATTTTTATGCGGGCATTTTTCTGATAGATGTCAAGGTTCAGCGCCTCAAGCTCATCGCGGAGCTTGTCTGCCTTGCCCTGCCTCATTTCGATTATAAGGCGGTGGCCCTCGAGGGCGTTTTCGTTCTCTTTCTTTTCGTCCTCAAGCTTATCTATTACATCACGGCTTGCCTTTTTTTCCTTTTCGAGCGAGGTGAGCACGCCCGCCCTTTCGGTAAGCACGGTATCTATGGTCCGGGTTCTGGTTTCAAGCTCCTGTATGGAGGCCTCAAGCGAGGACTGCTCAACCTTGAGAGCGCTGACATTCATAGCTGAGGCTGTCAGACGGTCATTCACCTGCCTGACTCTTTCGCTGTTTTCTCCGTTTTTGTCAAGGAGCGAATTCAGGTTGCCTATCTCGGTTTCAAGCTCTCTGCGCTTGTCTTCGATTTCCTTTTCCTTGGCGTCTATATCCGCCTGAGCATCCGCCGCCTGGCGCTCAATCTCCGCAAGGGACTTTTCGTCATCACCCATATCGGATTTTATACGCTCTATGGTGGCAAGATTGTGCTCTATGGTGTTTCTTTCGACGGCTGCTTTGCCGTCTATGACCGCCGCGTTCTCTTCGGCGTCGGATATTTCTTTTGTAAGATTTTCAACCTCAACGGTAATATTTCTGCCGTGTTCAATTGCTTCCTCTATTCCCTGCTCTATTTTTTCAAGCTCTTTCTCAACGCCCTCGTACTGAGCGGTGGCAACGGAGAGCTTGTTTTCCTGCTCCTTGAGGCCGTCTCTGGATTTCTCTATTGTATGCAGCCAGAGACCTATCTCGAGCGTTTTCTTTTCGTCCGAGAGAGCAAGATACTTAAGCGCCTTTTCCTTTTGAATTTTGAGCGGCCCTATTCTGTTTTCGAGCTCCGCGAGTATATCCCTGAGCCTGACGAGGTTTTCCTCCGCCTGAGCAAGGCGGCGGTTTGCGTCCGCTCTTCTGTATCTGTAATGCGAAATGCCCGCGGCCTCCTCAAGCATATCTCTGCGCTGTGAGGATTTTGCGGAAACAAGGTCGGCTATCTTGCCCTGGCTTACCATTGAATAGCCGTCTCTGCCCAGACCCGTATCCATAAAGATTTCGTGGATATCACGGAGCCTGACCGTTTCGCCGTTTAATTTATACTCGCTTTCTCCGGAACGGTAATAACGCCTTGTGACCGCAACCTCGTTGCTTTCGCTTGCAAGGCTTCTGTCTGTGTTATCAAGGCGCAAAGTCACCTCGGCATAGCCGAGCGCTTTTCTTCTGCCCGTGCCGCCGAAAATGACATCCTCCATACGCGAGCCTCTGAGAGCCTTTGTGGACTGCTCTCCGAGAACCCAGCGCACGGCATCGGATATATTGCTTTTTCCCGAACCGTTGGGGCCTACAACGCCGGTTATTCCCTTGCCGAGCTCGAGCACGGTCTTGTCGGGAAATGACTTGAAGCCCTGCAATTCAATTGATTTGAGTATCATCTTATTACCTGACCTTGACTTCGTATTTGTTCATACCCGGGTCCTGTATGATTTTGCAGGTGTATCCCTGCTGCTTTAGGTAATCTGTGTTGCACTTTTTGTGCCCTGCCATTCTTGATGCCATACCCTCGCCGACGGCAAGCGTGTAACTGCCTTCGGGGTATGAAGCGAGGGCCTCGAGCGCCCTGTTTCTGTAAACTCTGCCCTCGCAGAGCTCCCCGAGCGCGGGGTGATAGGCTCCGCCTGTGTATTTTTGCTCAACATCTCCGCCTGAGTGCAGACCTACTCTGAGTATCTTTATGCCCGCGTTTTCAAACATCGGTATGAGCTTTGCGCAAAGCTCAACACTCTGCTCCACTCCGGGTGGGGTGTATTTCCCCTGCTTCATGAGCGTATCGAGGGCGGTGTTTTCAAGCACAACCGTCGGATAAATCCTGACTGTGTCGGGCCTGAGCGCGATTATTTTTTTTGCCGTTTCAACGCTGTCGTCATCCGATGAGCCGTAAAGACCGGTCATCATCTGAAGCCCGGTTTCAAAGCCGAAGCTCTGAAGCATACGGCAGGCGTCAGCAATCTGAGCAGCGGTGTGCCCCCTCTCGTTGAGAAGAAGGACTCTGTCATTCATGCTCTGCGCGCCGAGCTCCACGGCCGTGACGCCGTAATGCCTGAGCAGGCTGCAGATTTCTTCATTTATGCCGTCGGGCCTTGTGGATATTCTTATGCCTGCGAAAAGCCCTTTTGAAACGAATTCATAGGCGCTTTCAAGAAGTGAGACCATATAATCCCGGTCTATCATTGTGAAGCTGCCGCCGAAAAAGGCGATTTCACCTGCGGCGGCTGTTTCGCTGTCCAGTGAGTTGAGGGCAGTCTCCGCCGCCTGTCTCACATCGGACGGGGTAAGCTCCCTGCCGAAGCCCGTAATGCTCCTCTGGTCGCAGAAGCTGCACTTGTGCGGGCAGCCTTTATGCACCACGAACAGACCTACATTGACGTGCCTCATCAGTTGATACCCATAAGCGAGAGCGCTTCCTTGGCGGCTCTCTGCTCCGCGTTCTTTTTGCTCTTTCCCACGCCCATTCCTAGCACATTGCTGTTAAGGTGAACCTCAACGGTAAAGCTCTTGTCGTGAGCGGGGCCGCTCTCATCTATGAGAACGTACTCAACGCTCTCCTCCTTGTTGCGCTGGACTATCTCCTGCAAAATGGTCTTATAGTCCTTGCTGTCGTCAAGGAAATCGTGGCGGGCAACGTATCTGAGGGCGATTTTTGAAGCCTCTTCAAGTCCGCCGTCAAGAAACACAGCGGCAAGCACCGCTTCAAAAGCATCGGCGAGCATTGAGGGCTTACTTCTGCCGCCCATTCTCTCCTCGCCCTTGCCAAGGAGCATACAGGAGCCTATGTCAAGCTCCGTGGCAAACACGCAAAGCGCCTTTTCGCATACTCTTGCCGCCCGGTGCTTTGTAAGCTCGCCTTCGGGAAAATCATAGTTATTGTAAAGATAATTTGCAGACACAAAGCCCAGCACGGCATCCCCTAGGAATTCGAGCCGTTCATTGCACACCGTGCCCTTCTCATTTGCGTATGACGAATGAGTGAGAGCGGTTATCAGCAAATCCTCATTTTTGAATCTGTAGCCCAGCTTCTCCTGCAGGGCATCAAGCTTTTCTTTCATTAAAGTTCTTCTTTCGTGTATCGTAATCAGAGGGAGGCAATATGATTCGCGAGGTCTTCTATGCTCCAGTCCTCCGCGGGCTCAAAGTCTATTTCGACCTCAAACTCTTCTTCAATGCTTTCCATAAGCTGCTGCATTTCATATTCATCGCTGACAAGGGTCTCAAGAAGCGAATCCTTGCTGATATCCGACTCTTCTATGCCGAATTCGTCACATATCAGGGCCAACAATCGGCTGATAATCATCATTGTCACCTCCGCTGAAATATCAAGTGAAAAAACAGTCTTCCGACAATTGTCTTCTTAAATCTTCAAGCCCTCTGAGCGCTGTCTTTTCGTAGCGCTGCTGTTTGTCTCTTATCCTCACATCAAGCGGCGGAAGCAGGCCGAAGGCCGCCCCCATCGGCTGAAAGTCTTTTACCGACGTGTCGGCAACATATCTCGCGAGCGCGCCGAGCACAGTTGTCTGCGGGGGTATGAACATATCAAGCCCCTCCAGACGCCTCACCATATTTATGCCGGCAAGTATGCCTGAGGCCGCGCTCTCCATATAACCCTCAACTCCGGTTATCTGCCCCGCGAAAAACAGAGAAGGCCTTTTTATAACGGAAAAATCGGGGTTGAGAAAACCAGGTGATCTGAGAAATGTGTTTCTGTGCATTACTCCGTAGCGCACAAATTCCGCATTTCTGAGCGCGGGTATCATTGAAAACACCCGTTTCTGCTCCGAAAATTTGAGGTTTGTCTGAAAGCCGACCAGGTTATACATTGTGCCGTCACGGTTTTCTTTGCGAAGCTGAAGGTTGGCGTAAGGGCGCCTTCCGGTTGACGGGTCTGTGAGACCGGCAGGTTTCATGGGACCGTATCTTATGGTGTCTTTGCCCCTCGAAGCCATAACCTCAACCGGCATACAACCCTCATAGACATCTTTCCTTTTGTCAAAGGAATGCAGTCCGGCACTCTCGGCATTTACGAGCGCGTCATAAAAAGCCTCGTACCCGTCCTTGTCCAGAGGGCAGTTGATATAATCATCGGGGTCGCCCCTGTCATATCTCGACTGGGTGAACGCTCTGCTCATATCAATGCTTCCGGCAGTCACTATAGGGGCCGCCGCGTCATAGAAGCTCAGCGAGCCGCCGCAAAGCTCCCCTATCTTTTTGCTGAGAGTCTCGCCGGCAAGCGGGCCGGCGGCAATTATCACATTGCCGTCCGGAATTTCGGTAACTTCCTGCCTTATAAGCTCTATATTCGGGTCTGCGGTTATTCTCCGCGTGACGAGGGACGAAAACTTCTCCCTGTCAACCGCAAGCGCTCCGCCGGCCGGCACGCTGCACTCATCGGCACATTCGAGGCAGAGGGATGAAAGCATTCTCATTTCCTCTTTCATCATGCCTGCAGCGCTGGCAATGCGCATGGCCTTGAATGAATTGGAGCATACTAGCTCGGCAAGGTCCGGGGAGGAGTGCGCCGGCGAAAACTTCACCGGTTTCATCTCATAAAGCTCTGCTTTCAGCCCCCTTTTTGAGAGCTGATAAGCCGCTTCACAGCCCGCGAAACCCGCGCCGATTATTTTAACGGTTTGCGTCATTTTGTCTTACCGCGTGTCTTTTTTGCGTTTTCGCAGTCCTTGTTGCCGCAGTAAGCTTTCTGCCCTTTTTTGGCAAACATGGCTTTGCCGCATTTCGGGCAGAGCTCGCCTGTGGGCGGGTCCCAGGAGGCAAAGCTGCAGTTGGGGTAGTTTGCGCAGCCGTAAAATGAAGCGCCTCTTCTTGACCTCTTCTCAACAAGGTCGCCGCCGCACTCGGGGCAAAGCCCCTTGCCTGCGACAAGCGAGAGAATGGTCCTGCACTCGGGATAGCCGCTGCAGCCGAGAAATCTGCCGTATCTGCCGGTCTTTATGACCATGGGCTTACCGCAGTTGGGGCAGAGGATATCGGTCTTGTCCTCCTCAAGCTGAATCTTTTCGCCCCTCATTTCCTCCCTGGCCTTATCGACCTGGGCTTTGAGCTCGGGGTAAAAATCATCGAGCATCTTTATATAATTTCTTTCGCCGCTTCCGACCTTATCAAGGTCGCTTTCCATCTGAGCGGTAAACTTGGTGTTGACTATCTTGGGGAATCTGTCTCTAAGAAGATTCGTTACGGCAACTCCGAGCTCCGTGGGCACAAGCTGCTTCTGCTTCCTTTCAACATAGCTCTTGCCCGTTATGGTGGAAATAATTGAGGCGTAGGTAGACGGCCTGCCGACACCGTTTTCCTCAAGCTCCTTTATGAGGGTAGCTTCGGTGTATCTGGCGGGAGGCTGGGTGAAATGCTGGTCGGGAGTAATCTCTCTCTCCTTGAGCTCCTCATCCTTTTTTACTTCGGGGAGTATGTTTTTGTTAAGCTCTTCCTCTGAGAGGTCATAGACCTTTGTGAAGCCGTCAAATTTCACGGAATAGCCGGTTGAGGTGAGCAGGCAGAATCTGCCGGGCTGCTCATCCCTTGATGATATGACCTCCACCTTGGTTGTGCTCTGGATGCAGGGTGCCATTAGGCAGGCTATGAATCTTCTCCAGATGAGGGTGTATATCTTGAACTGATCGGGCGTGAGGTCGTCTTTGACCGAATCGGGTGTGATTGACGGCGTTGAGGGTCTTATCGCCTCGTGACCGTCCTGAGCATTCGCGCCGGTCTTATAGTAGTTGGGCTTTTCGGGCACATAGTCCGCGCCGTAATTCTGCCTGATGAAATCCGTGCCGGCTGCTCTTGCCTCCTCGGATATTCTCAGGGAGTCCGTTCTCATATATGTAATAAGACCGATGCTGCCGTGGCCTTTGATTTCGATACCTTCATAAAGCTCCTGAGCGGCTCTCATTGTGCGGGACGCCTGAAAACCGAGCTTTTTGGAAGCCTCCTGCTGGAGAGTGGATGTGGTGAAGGGGGGAGCCGCCCTCCTGGTCTTGCTGCCCTTTTTGACAGACTGCACTCTGAACTTTGAGCCTTCAAGACGGGCAAGGTAGTCTTTTGCTTCTTTTTCGTTTGTCAGCTTTACCTTGCCGTTTTCATCGCTCTCGAGCGCCGCTTTGAGTATCCTGCGGCTCTCGGTGGCAAGCTTTGCCTCTATTGACCAGTATTCCTCAGGAACAAATTTCTTTATTTCCTCTTCTCTGTCAACAATCAGCCTTACTGCCACGCTCTGCACTCTGCCGGCAGAAAGACGGGGCCTGATTTTCTGTGATACAAACGGGCTGAGAGTGTAGCCGACAAGGCGGTCGAGTATTCTTCTGGCCTGCTGCGCGTTTACAAGGTCCATATCAACCTTGCGGGGGTTGGCCATACCTTCTTTGACTCCGGACTTTGTGATTTCGTTAAAGGTTACCCTGTTCTTTTCGTTAAGGTTTATGCCGAGCACCTCAGCCAGGTGCCAGGATATGCCCTCTCCCTCACGGTCGGGGTCGGTGGCGAGAAACACTTTTTCGCTGCCTTCCGCTTTTTTTCTGAGCTCCTCAACAAGTTTTTCCTTTTCGGGTATAATCTCGTATTTGGGAGCGTAGTTGTTTCTGATATCAACATTCAGTTTTTTGTCCGGGAGGTCTCTGACATGGCCCTTTGAAGCTACCACTTCATAGCCGGTGCCGAGATATTTTTTTATGGTCTTTGCCTTTGCCGGAGACTCCACAATAATAAGTTTTGACATTTTTATTTCTCCTGTTAAGCCAGAATATAGTTTTTGCCCTCTGTCTGCTCAGCGTAGCCGGAAAGCTCCAGCTCCATCAGAGCGGTCAGCACGCCCGAGAGGGGAAGCCCGCTCGAGGCGCAGATTTCATCGGGATGAATCGGCTCACTGCCGAGCATCTTATACACAACAAGTGTGTCCCCCGTAAGTCCGCCGGGAACAGCCTGTGTTTTAACTGCCTTTTCTTTTGGTTTTGCCGAAAGTGATATGCCGTATATTTCGGAGAGCGGACGGATTATATCTTCAGCGCAGGTTACCGCTCCCGCTCCGTCTCTTATGAGCTTGTTGGCCCCGGAATAACCCGAGCTGAGTATGCTTCCGGGCACGGCAAACACATCCCTGCCCTGCTCCGCTGCGCAGCTCGCGGTGATGAGGGAGCCGCTCTTTTCGCCCGCTTCAACCACAAGCACTCCGTGGCTCACGCCTGAAATGATTCTGTTTCTGATGGGGAATGTAGTCCTTGAAGCGGGGTATAACGGCGGATATTCGGAGATGACCGCCCCCTGCTTTGATATTTCGCTG
>JAEEGL010335984.1_pt1 | contig 27425 bp, 25 predicted proteins | sample 9134231 | NCBI WGS metagenome assembly JAEEGL01 (sample SAMN16246548, study PRJNA631951) | gut metagenome | biome: gut microbiome; feature: rumen; material: fiber-attached | host: Bos | place: Iran: Karaj | collected 2018-10
TACAGAGAACCGCTCGGCGTTTTTGCCGGCATCATCCCCTTCAACTTCCCCGGAATGATTCCGATGGGCTGGATGACTCCCATCTGCATCGCCTGCGGCAACACCATAGTTCTCAAAGCCGCTTCAATGACTCCCATGACTTGCATGCGCCTTGCCGAACTCTGGCAGGAGGCGGGTCTTCCCGACGGCGTTATCAACATTGTCACCTGCACAAGAAATGAAGCGAACATCCTGCTTGAACACCCCGATGTTAAAGGCGTTTCGTTCGTAGGCACAACAAACGTAGGCCGCCACATCTATTCGACCGCAGCCGCTTCGGGCAAACGCGTTCAGTGCCTTTGCGAGGCGAAAAACCACGCCCTTGTTCTTGAAGACGCTGCACTTGAAAGGACAGCAAGAGGCATCATCAATTCATCCTTCGGCTGCGCCGGCGAGCGCTGCATGGCTCTTCCCGTAGTTGTCGCTCAGGAAAGCATAGCCGATGAGCTTGTATCATACATCGTAAAATTTGCAAAAGAACTCAAAATAGGTCCCGCTTACGATAAGGAATCAAAACTCGGTCCCGTTGTCAGTGCCGCTCATAAAGAGAAGGTTATCGGCTGGATTAACAAGGGCATTGAAGAGGGTGCAACCCTTCTTCTCGACGGCAGAAACACTGTTGTTGAGGGCTATGAAAACGGCTTCTATGTAGGGCCCACAATTCTTGACAATGTTACCGAAGAGATGACCGTCGGCACAAGAGAAATCTTCGGTCCCGTTCTTTGCATAAAGAGAGTAAAGACCTTTGAAGAAGGCCTTAAGATTATGAACAACAATCCCTTTGCAAACGGCTCCGTCATCTTCACACAGAGCGGTTACTACGCACGCGAGTTTGCAAAGAGAACTGACGGCGGCATGGTCGGTGTCAACGTCGGAATCCCCGTTCCCGTAGGCATCTTCCCGTTCAACGGTCACAAGCTCTCATTCTTCGGCGACCTTCACACGCTCGGCAAAGACGGCTTCCGCTTCTACACGGAGAGCAAAACCGTCACCACCCGCTGGTTCGATGAAGAAGAAATGAAGGCAAAAGAGGTTGACACCTGGGACGGCTCCGTCGGCGGCGACCTTAAATAAGTTTTACAATTCAATTATCAATTCAGCCCGCAGAGTGAATGCTCAGCGGGCTGTCCTGTTTTTATCGATATAAAAGTTGACTTTTTTGACCATTCATAATATAGTATATTTATTATGGAGTAATATCGGTAATTAACTTTTCAAAGGAGGCGGAGCATACGCAGACATTAGATTCTTTTCTCATTTTTTCGCACTATTTTTTACCCGTCCTGGCAGTTCTGATTGTTCTGCTTTGCCTGCGCGCTCTTTTGAGAAGGCGTATGCCCTCGCTGGGCAGGGCAAGAATAATAAACGAGGCAAACGGCAAGTCTTATCCCATAAAATACCGCGAAACCTCTGTCGGCAGGAGCAAAACCTGCGACATAGTTCTCAACTACCCTACGGTTTCACGACTTCATGCGGTTATAGTCTGTGCCAAAGACGGCTGGTATATAGCGGACAGCTCCAGCTCCACACTGACTGTCAACGGTCTTAAGGTCAACAAAAGAGCGGATATTGCAAGCGGCGACCGCATAGGCGCAGGCAACGTTACATTGAGATTCGAAAACCTGAAAACCGCTCCTCAGCGTGAAAAGCAGAAAAACACGGCAAAGAAAACAAAATAAAGCAAGAGGAAAATCATGAACAACGCAACACAGATTAAAAGAATAGTAGTCAAAGTCGGCACTTCCACCCTCACCTACGAAACGGGCAAGGTCAACCTGCGCAGGATGGAAAAGCTTGCAAGGGTTTTAAGCGACCTTGCAAATTCGGGCATCGAAATTGCCCTTGTTTCATCAGGTGCCATCGGCATAGGTGCCGGCAAACTCGGGCTCAAGGAACGCCCTGCAGACACTCCCGGCAGGCAGGCAGCGGCAACCGTGGGTCAGTGCGAGCTTATGTTTATGTATGACAAGCTCTTCGGAGAATACGGTCAGATTACAGGCCAGCTTCTCATAACCCGCTCTGACTTTGAGAACGAGGAACGCCATAATAATCTTTACAATGCGTTCAACAAGCTTTTTGAATACGGCGCCGTGCCGATAATCAATGAGAACGACTGCGTAGGCGTTGAAGAAATCGTATTCGGCGACAATGACAATCTCTCCGCCCATGTTGCAAAAATCATAAATGCCGACCTGCTCGTTATTTTAAGCGACATTGACGGTCTTTTCACCTCGAATCCCCGCGAGGATGAAAGCGCAAGATTCATCCCCATTGTTGAAGAAATAAACGATGAAATTCTTGAATTTGCCGGCTCAACGGGCTCCTCAAGAGGCACCGGCGGAATGGTAACAAAGCTCCACGCCGCTCAGATAGCCAGCGAAGCGGGCATTGACACTGTTGTTATGAACGGCAAAAACCCCGAAGATATTTACCGCGTGCTTGACGGCAGGCAGGCGGGCACTCTCATCAAAGCAAAGAAGGTGCAGTAATGACAGATTTAAACAATCTCGGTTCACGTGCAAAAGCGGCACAGAGGCTGCTTGCAAAAGCAGGCGGTAACGCAAAAACGGATGCGCTCAAGGCAGTTGCAAAGGCGATTGACTCAAACAGAAGCGCCGTTATTGCCGCAAACAAAACGGATATTGAAAACGGCCGCAACAGCGGTCTCAACGAAGGTCTTATAGACCGCCTTACTCTGACAGACAGCCGTATTGACGGCATTGTTGACAGCATTCTTCAGATTGCCTCCTCCCCCGATCCGGTAGGCAAGGTTCTCTGGGGCGAGTCAAGACCAAACGGTCTTAAAATTCAAAAGGTCAGCGTGCCTCTCGGTGTCATAGCCGTCATTTACGAGTCACGCCCCAACGTCACCGCCGATGCCGCGGCTCTCTGCCTCAAAGCGGGCAACGCCGTCATTCTCAAGGGCGGTAAAGAAGCAATTAACTCCAACAAAGCAATAGCGGATATTATGCGCAGCGCTCTTGAGGAGTCGGGACTCCCTGCCGACTGCATTATTCTTATTGAAGACAATGCCCGTGAGGTCACAAAGGCGCTTATGACACTCAACGAATATGTCGATGTGCTTATTCCGAGAGGCGGAGCAGGGCTCATAAAGAGCGTTGTTGAGAACTCCACCGTTCCCGTAATTGAAACGGGAGTAGGCAACTGCCACACATATATTGACAGCAGCGCAGATCTCGATATGGCTGTTAAAATACTCGTCAACGCAAAAACCTCAAGGGTTTCGGTCTGCAACGCCTGTGAGAGCCTTCTCGTCCATAAAGATATCGCCGAAATCGCACTTCTCGCCGCAGGCGAAGCGCTTAAAGAAAAGGGCGTTACAATCAGGGGCGATGAAGCCGTCTGCGCCGTTCTTCCCTATGCGGAAAAGGCCGATGACACCGACTGGGGCAGAGAATACCTTGATTACATTATCTCCGCCAAGGTTGTTGACAGTATTGATGAAGCAATCGAGCACATCAACCGTTACGGCACCGGGCACAGCGAGTGTATCGTCACCGAAAGCTATGAAAACGCAAACAAATTCACGTCAGAGGTTGATGCGGCCGCGGTCTATGTGAACGCCTCCACCAGATTTACCGACGGCGGAGAGTTCGGATTCGGCGCGGAAATCGGCATTTCCACCCAGAAGCTTCACGCAAGAGGTCCTCTCGGGCTTGCAAATCTTGTTGCCGAAAAATACATTGTCTGCGGCGACGGTCAGATAAGATAAACCGGAGAAAACTATGGCTAAAAAGAAGAGTAAACTCGCATTCCCCCTGGGTATGCTGATAATTATTTTTTCAATAGTCGGTATTGTCGCCACAGTCAAGGCAGGAGTTACGCTGTTTAAAGATCTGACCGACAACAGCGCTCAAAAAGAGGAATATGAAGAATTTTTGCGCCCCGTTGTCATGTATGACCCCGACCCGTTCGACGATGTCCGCTCTGCCGATATCACTCAGCTTGTCAACGCCGCCATCTGGTCGCTCATAACACAGAGTAACTCCTCAGAAGCGTTCTCTTATTCAACGGGCGACAATGTCGGTATTCTCATACCCGTCGAGCAGGTAACATCCGAATTTGAACGCCTTTTCGGCAAAGAAATTGACATCGCCTCGCAGTATGATTCAATCGATATGAGTTCTCACGACATAACCTATGACTCGGCTCAGGGCGGTTTCATTATTCCGATTACCAGCCTGGAGGTCGCCTACACACCCGAGGTCTATGAAATTGAAAAGAAGGCAAATTCAATTATTCTCTCCGTCGGCTACATCGGTTCAAAGGCGTGGGCAGAAATAAACGGCGACGAGTATGCCTCGCCCCAGCCCGACAAGTTTATGAAAATCACTCTGCGTCAGGGCGATAAGGGCTACTATATCGCCTCACTTCAGTCCGTCAACGCTCAGGAAATCGCAAACGCGCCCACTGTTGCGGCAACTGTTGTTTCGGCAATTCCGAGCAATATAGCCGATGAAAACGTCATAGCGGAAATAACCGAAGGCGAAACATCGGTCGAAGATGAAGCCGGCGAAGACTCAACCGCCGAAGAAGGCGAAACGGATGAAAATTCCGAAGAAGAAACCACCGAAGAAACCACAACGGCGGCATAACCAGACAATAAAAATTACGGCTCACACAACGTCGATGTGTGAGCCGTTTTTGCTGTCTGTTTTATTTTAAAGTAACTATTGTAACGCCGTCCTCGCCCTCGCCGTAAACTCCGAGCCGCGAGGTTTTAACATAAGGTGATGTTTTGAGGTAGCGTGAAACTGCGCTTCTCAGAGCGCCCGTGCCCTTGCCGTGAACAACGGTAAACTCGTGAAGCCCCGAGCGCATCGCACTGTCAAGGAACATCTCAAGTTCCATAATGCACTCCTCAACCGTCATTCCTCTCAGGTCAAGGCGTGTTTTTGCCTCTGAGTTGAGCTTTCCGGTCACTCCCTTTGTGCTTACGGTATTCTTGTTCTCCTTTTTCTTTTCACTTTCTATAAGCTTCAGGTTTTCAAGCTTCACTCTTGTTTTTATTGAACCCGTCTGCACCTCAACATTGCCGTTTTTGTCGGCGGGTGAGAGCACCGTCGCCGTTTTGCCGAGGTCGCGTATAAGCACAGAGTCGCCCTTCACAATGTCGCGGGGCAGAACATAATCTTCATCATCGTCTGCCTCCGTAACGGGGTCCGTTGCGCTGTCGATTGCCTCAATCCCCTTTTTGACCATCGAGCGCGCACGTCTTGCGAGCTCCGCCTTGTCATTTGTTTTATCTTTTTCTTTTTTGATTTTTTCAATTTCCTGCAGAAGAGTATATGCCTCGCGTTTTGCCTGTTCAACGAGTTTTTCCGCCTGTGCCTTCGCCTTTTCCGTCTCCTGCTCGCGGATTTTTGCCGTCTCCGCTTTAAGACGCTCGATTTCGCGCTTATCCTCCTCCGCTTTCAGCGCAAGTGTATTGGCGCGGTCAAATTCACGCTCCATTCGCAGACGTGTTTCCTCGAGCTTGTCAACCACGTTTTCAAACTCCTTGTTTTCAGATGAAACAAGGTCGTTTGCTCTCGCCACAACCTCCTTGTCAAGGCCGAGACGCTCGCAGATGGCAAGGGCGTTCGACTTGCCCGGTGCACCTATAATAAGGCGGTAGGTCGGCCGCAGGGAAGTAATATCAAACTCACAGCTCGCATTTTCAACCCTCGGGGTTTCGAGCGCATACGCCTTTAGCTCTGCATAGTGCGTCGTTGCGGCAATAACGGCTCCCCTGAAATGCAGGGTTTCAAGAATAGCCATAGCTAATGCGGCGCCCTCGACAGGGTCTGTGCCCGCACCCAGCTCATCAATCAGAACAAGGCTCGAATCTGTAACCTCGTCGAGGATATTGATTATATTAACCATGTGCGATGAGAACGTTGAGAGCGACTGCTCAATGGACTGCTCGTCGCCTATGTCTGCATACACGTTGTTGAAAACTGAAATCTCGCTTCTGTCGGCGGCGGGAATCATCAGCCCGCACATGCTCATAAGCGTCAGCAGACCTATTGTTTTGATTGAAACGGTCTTGCCGCCCGTATTGGGTCCCGTTATTACAAGCGTATCAAAATCACCGCCCAGACGGATATCAACCGCAACAACCTTTTTCGGGTCTATGAGCGGATGCCTTGCCTGACGCAGGTTTATTATGCCCTTGTCGTTAAGCAGCGGCGGGCATGCCTTTAAAGAATAAGCAAACTGCGCCTTGGCAAAAATCAGGTTTATTTCAACCGCGCACTCGTAACTGCTCTTTATGCTGTCTTCAAAATCGCCCGCCTGTGCTGAAAGTTCCGCTAGAATGCGCTCTATTTCCTCGCGCTCCTTTGTCTGCAGCACCCTTATTTCATTGTTCGCTTCAACAACGGCCATCGGCTCAATAAAAACCGTGGCACCGCTCGCAGAGGTGTCGTGAACCATACCGGGCACTTCGCTTCTGTGCTCGGATTTAACAGGCACAACATATCTGCCGTTTCGCTGCGTTACAATGGAGTCCTGAAGAATCTTCGAGAATTTCGATGAGCGTATGAGCTTGTCGAGCTGTTCGCGGACCTTTGACTCCTGCACCCTTATTTTGCGGCGTATATCATAAAGTGTCGGCGAAGCGGAGTCGGCTATTTCCTCTTCGGAAACTATTGCTTCAAATATTGCGCTTTCAAGAAATTTGTTGGGCGTGAGAGCGTTGAAAAGCGAGTCAAGCGAACACTCAACACCTGCATTGGATTCTCTCCACTGTGAAAGCGACCTTATTGCACGCAGAGTTCCGCCCACATCCAGCAGCTCCCTCGGGTTGAGAACACTGCCTGCGTTTGCCCTGCTTAGTATGTTGTTGACATTTTTGAGCCCTCCGAAGGCGGGACCTCCGAAACGGGCGAGAAGCATGTGGGCATCCTTGGTCTGATTCATAAGCACCTGTGCCAGGGCAAGATTAGTCTCCGGCGTAAGCGCCAGAGCCGCCTCCCTTGCATCGGGGCAGGCGGTGAATTCAGCCAGCATCTGCAAAACCTTGTCAAATTCAAGTGCGGTAAAATGTTTGTTCATAGTAAAACCTTCCGGGGATAAAATGGTGATTACAAATAATAATTAACAATATGCGCCCGACTCCGAAGTGCCGGGCACATAAACAGTCTTATATCAATCTTCAGCGGGAGCTGCTTCTTCAACAGTTTCCGTCTGACCTTCCGCAGCATGGCGCTTGCTGATAAGTTCTGCAAGAATCTCCTTATGCTTTTTGTCGGGAAGAGCATATTTAAGCGTGGGAATTGCAGCAAGAACCATACCTACGGCAGGCGGGATGGAGATAAGGAAGAACATTGCCGCCGCATATTTTCCGCCGTTGTATGCCTTGAAATCCGCTCCGTTTACAAGTGCGTTGTTGAGGAGAGCAACGTTTTTGTCTGAGAAACCTACTATAGCATAAACTGCACCTGAAATAAGCGATGCAATACCTGCCGAAAGCTTTGTGATGAATGACTGACCGGAGAAGAAAACGCCGTCGGGGCGAATGCCGTTTGTGTATTCCTCATAGTCAACGCAGTCGGCAATCATAACAGACTGAAGAACGTTGAGCGAACCCATTGAAGCGGCAGCCATAAAGAACAGAACCGACATAACCGCCATGCCTACCCAGGTAAGAACATTACCCTTTGAAACAAGGAAGAAACCGAAAATAAGCGCAAAGGGGATGGCGCCGAAAAGAGTGAAGAAGTTGTAGAGCTTTTTCTTTTCAAACTTTGTAATAAGCTTGGGAACAAACAGCGGGAATCCGATCATTCCGCCGAAGAGACCTACAACAAGAATGAGAATTTTGAGAACGAGTGCCACATTGAGCGCTCCGTCAACAAACAGGGTCTTGCCTATGTCATTGTTGAAGAAGTAATACATAACCAGAGTCATTGCAACAATGGATAGGAGCTGAATGGGGCTTCTCAGAATACCGGAGATAAGAATCTGACGGAAGGGCTTGTTGCCGAACATAATCTGGAAGTTCTCTTTGATTGAATATGTTTTTTCGCTCTTTGCCGAAACCTTTTCTTTTACGGAGAGACCGGCGACCTGGAAAAGAACGGAGGCAAAAACAGTCATAACAATGGCGAGCGCTATGTAAGCAGCCCTGAGTGAATGCGCCTCGTCCATACCCCTTGCCTTGAACATACCCTGGAAGGCGGGCGCTATCATTGTGAAGAGTGTGCCTATCATACCTACATTGGCAACTGCACGTGCAAGTGTGAGCGCCTTTGCGCGGTCCTGCTGGCTCTCTGTCATAAGCGAGGTAACGCCCCAGAGAGGAATGTCGCCTATTGTATAGGTCATACCCCAGAGAACATAGGAGAACGCTGCCCATGCGATAATAAGAGCCGCCTTGCCGCCTGTCTTTTTAACAAAGCCGAGCTCGCTCTGGAACTCCTGAAGAATCGTCTCGGCAAGGGCAGTGTCAGTCAGGGGTTGCTTGTCGGCAGTGTAAACCATAACCTTTGTCTTTACGATGTTGCCTTCTTCATCCATAAGGGTTTTGCCGCTTGCGTCCTTCTGAAGCTCCCAGGAGCCGCCTGCGGGAACCATATAGTATTTGCTGCCGTCATACTCAAACTCTTTCACAAGGTCGCTGTCAACAAACGCAACATAGGCGTTCTGCTCCTGAAGCGCAACCTCGTGAAGGTCGTTGGGCTCGGCATACATATTATTGATGAACGGGAGAATGGTTGTAACCATAATAATTGCGGGAACAAAAAGAAGATAGGGCTTGCATTTACCCCATTTTGTGCGGGTTTTGTCAACGATTGTGCCCATCATCGGGTCGTTGACGGCGTCCCATACTCTTGCAAGCGCAAAAATCAGCGAACAAGCTATTGCCGGCAGAAAGATAACGCTCTGAAAATAGAACGCAAGGCCGGTCGCAATAATGTTGTAGATGATGTTCTGACCCGCAAGGCCGGTGAGATACCCCGCCAGCTCTTTTTTTGTGTAGGTGGCGACAGTGCCGCTTTTTGAATTGCTCATGTCAGTCTCCTTTGGATTTATTTTAAGCCGCACGGCTTTATTCCCTTAACAGTTTATTGTAAAAATCGAGCGCACGGTAGTTTGCGTGCGTCTGATTAAGCAGGCAGCGTTCGCTTAGAGATGCCGCCTTTTTAAGCGATTCGGGTGCAAGTTCAAATGAGAAAAGCTTTTCAGCCGGCGCCGTGCATATATGGCGCATGGCGTTGAGTATTCCCCTTGTTATTCTTTCGCCGGCAGGTCTGCAGCCGGCACAGTAAATGCAGCTGTTGTGAACGTCAAAAAACACATCGCCCTCCGGCTCTCCGCCGCAGACGGCGCACTCGCCGAGAGCGGGCATATAGCCCGAAAGGGTAAGCATTCTCAGTTCAATAACCAGTTTAAGAAAAATCTGCTGTCTTTTCTCGTTGACAAGCATATAAAGGCAGTTGAGAACAAGCTTCAGGTAATCGTCCGCCCATTCGTTTTCGGGTGCAAGTTCAACTGCAAGCTCGCAGAAATACTGTGCGAGCGAGAGTTTTTCGATGTCATCGCGAAGGCGGAAAAAAGTCTCAATGCTCTGCGCGTCGGCAACGGTGTTGCTGTCTCTGCCCTGAAAAAATGTAAAGTGCGAGTAGCACAACGGCTGAGTTGCCCCCTGCTTCGGGCTCCTCAGTTTTTTTGCCCCGTTTGAAAAGGCGCGCACAATGCCGTATTCTTTTGTAAGAACGGTTATAATCCTGTCGCTCTCGCCCACATCGGCGCTTTTAAGAACAAGACCGTCGGTTGAAAACTTCATAATCAATCAAGCCCGAAATTGTGTATTAAACCCTCTCTGTTGCGCCAGCCCTCTTTGACCTTGACCCAGCAGCGCAGGTTGATTTTGCAGTCAAAAAAACGCTCCATGTCAATCCTTGCACGGGTGGAAATCTGCTTGAGAGCCGCTCCGTTTTTGCCGATTATTATTCCCTTGTGGCTCTCACGTTCGCAATAGATTGTAGCCTCTATGTCGATTATATCCGCAGTGTCGCGTTCGCGCATGCTCTCAATGCAAACCGCCGTTCCGTGCGGCACCTCCTTGTCGAGGAGGTTGAGCATCTTTTCGCGTATTATCTCCGCCGCCAGCACCCTCTCGGGCTGGTCGGTCAATGTGTCGTCGGGGAAGAAATGCGGTGACTCGTAAGCGAGTTTTTTCAGCTCATCCTTAAGCTCGTCAATTCCTTCTTTGCGCAGGGCGCTCACCGGCACTATCGCTTCAAAATCATACAGCGGAGCGAACTGTGCTATTCTTCTGAGAAGCTGTTCTTTATCTTCAACGGTGTCAATTTTGTTTATTGCAAGCACGGCGGGAATTTTCCCCGCTGAGATTCTTCTGAGCAGTTCCTTTTCTTCATCGCGTATTTCACCCGCCGGCTCCGTAACAAACAGGCAGGCATCAACGCCCGACATACTGCTGCCCACGGCTTTGATCATTTTTTCACCGAGCTTGTTGTGAGGGCGGTGAAAGCCGGGAGTGTCTGTAAAAACAAGCTGAACGCCGTCGTCCTCGGTAAGCACGCCCATAATTTTTGTTCGTGTTGTCTGCGGCTTACTTGAAACAATGGCGATTTTCTGCCCTATCATTTTATTGAGTATGGAGGACTTGCCCACATTCGGGCAGCCCACTATTGAAATAAATGCGGTTTTCTCTGTCATATTATTTCCTTTTTCTGCCGGGTATTCCTTTGAATATGAAAATCACGCTGAGCGTCACGCACAAAACAAGAACGGCGAGCATATAAAGATGCTCTCTGTAATAGGCAAACATTGCCCTGAATGCGTCGGGCTGCCACAAAATCGCAATACCGCAGGCAACGGCAAACAGTGCGCTCACCAGCACGGCACCCGCAGCGCAGTCCTTGGCGATTCTGCCCGGCTCGGTAATCTCCGTTGAGGCGTGGTCAACAGCTCTTTCTATTGCGGTGTTGAAAAGCTCTCCCGCCATAACCGCAGCACTGACGGCGAAAAGAACCGCATACTGCGTGCGCGTCACGCTGAACCAGTCGTGAACGCCAAGAAAATAAAACATGTAGGCGCAGAAGGTCAGATGTATGCGCATATTGCGTTCTTTTTCTATGCAGACTATTATACCTTTGAACGCATAAACGAAACTCTTGGCAAGGTCTTTCACGGCTTACTCCTTGTCCATATAATAACTTGCGTTGCGCTTTAAACCGAGCTGGGTGAGAACCGTCTCCTCTTTTTCGCGCATACGCACACTCTCCATACCGCCGTTTACGTGGTCGTAGCCGAGCAGATGCAGCATTGAATGAACGGTTAAAAAGCCGATTTCACGCTGTAAGCTGTGCCCGTAGGTTTCCGCCTGCGCAACGGCGTGGGGAATTGAAATAACTATGTCGCCGAGCATTTTTGCGCCCGTGTCGGGGTTTAAATCATAAACTCCGTTTTCTCCGAGAGGGAACGACAGCACATCTGTGCTTGCATCTATGTCTCGGAACTGCCTGTTGAGAGTCTGAATTGCATCGTCGTCAACAAATGTAACGCTCACCTCGGCAGCACCGTCAAATTCTTCAAGCGAAAGCACGGCGTGGCAGCACTTGCGCACAAGCAGGCGCACGCCAGTGGGTATTTTGCAGACCTTCTGGTCGTTGGTTATGATAACCTTAACTTTGCCGATCATTTTCTGTTCCTTTCTTCCTCCTGTCTCTGGTATGCTTTTATAATATCCTGAACCAGTCTGTGGCGCACTACGTCCTTTTCATTGAAACGCACCGTGCCTATATCTTCAATATTCTTCAGTAGTTTTGTGGCATCCTTGAGTCCCGAGCGCTTGCCTTCGGGCAGGTCTATCTGCGTGATGTCGCCCGTTACAACCATCTTCGAGTTGTAGCCCAGACGGGTGAGAAACATCTTCATCTGCTCGCTCGTTGTGTTCTGCGCCTCGTCGAGAATGATGAAGCTGTCATCAAGCGTGCGCCCGCGCATATAGGCAAGTGGAGCCACCTCTATTTCACCGCGTTCAAGGTGTTTCTGATAATTCTCCGCTCCGAGCATATCAAAAAGAGCATCATAAAGCGGTCTTAAGTAAGGGTCAACCTTTGACTGCAGGTCGCCCGGCAGAAAACCGAGCTTTTCGCCCGCTTCAACCGCAGGCCTTGTAAGAATTATTCTGTTAACCTCTTTAGCGCGGAAGGCGGTGACCGCCATGGCAACGGCAAGATATGTCTTGCCCGTGCCGGCAGGACCGACGCCGAAGGTTATGGTGTTGTTGCGTATTGTTTCAATATATCTTTTCTGACCGAGCGTTTTGGGCTTTACGGGCTTACCTTTTGATGTTATGCATACGCAGTCCGCCGTCATCTGCTCAAGCTTGTCCTCGTCGCCGTCTTTTACGAGTGAGAGAACATACCTCACGTTCTGGTCGCTGAGAGTCTCGCCTCTGTTGATAAGAGTGAGAAGACCGTTTATTGCGCGCACACCCTTTGCGACATCCTCCGCTTCGCCCGCAACTTTAAGCTCGGAGCCGCGGCTTATTACGCTGACCTTGAATTCTTTTTCAATTGATTTTATGTTCTCGTCAAAACTGCCGAACAGGCTTACCGCCTGCTCCATGCGGTCGACGTTTATTATCTGTTCATACATAAAATGACGCCTTTCGGAGCACAGTCTTTCATTTTCATTTCATTGTAACACATAAATTTTTAAAAGTCATTAAATTTTCAATATTTTTTATTATTTTTAACTTTATAATTGAAGGGCTTTCCGCTGTGCCGCATCCGCTCTTAATTTTTCTTTACAATTCAAATTTTATATATTATAATGATTTTTTGTAATATGTTTTTGGAGGCACACTATGGACTACAAAATTTCGGAGGGTCTTGCTTCACTCAAGCCCTCGATAATACGTGAAATACTTAAAGAAACGGGCGGTTCAAGCACTATCCCCTTTGCGGCAGGCAATCCCGCTCCCGACGCCTTCCCCGTTGACGATGTAAAAGAAATCATCGGCGAGCTGTTTGAGAACAACCCCATTCTCGCCCTGCAATACGGCGTCACCGACGGCTATGCTCCCCTTGTTGCCGAGCTCGAAAAGCTCTGCCGTGAGCGCTACAATGTTATGACACCGGACGACGGCGTTATCGTCACATCGGGCGCACAGCAGGTTATGAGCCTTCTCTCTCACGCCCTTCTCAATCACGGCGACACCGTCATCTGTGAAGAACCTGCTTTCATAGGTGCTCTCAACTGCTTCCGCTCGTTCGGCGCAAAGCTTGTCGGCGTTCCGCTTGAAGCGGACGGTATGAATATTGAAGCACTTGAAAAAGCGCTTGAAAACAATCCCGGCGCAAAGTTCATCTACACAATTCCCAACTTCCAGAACCCCGCAGGTTCAACCACCTGCTTTGAGAAAAGAAAGGCGATTTACAACCTCGCAAAGAAGTTCGGCGTTGTCATTCTCGAAGACAATCCCTACGGCGAAACAAGAGTGTCCGGCGAGGATATTCCAGCCATCAAAACAATGGATGACAGCGGTATCGTCGTTTATTCCGGCTCGTTCTCAAAGATTGTCGCACCCGGCATACGTGTCGGCTTCGTCTGCGCCAACAAGGCGCTTCTCGCCAAGATGACTGTTGTCAAACAGACTCAGGACGTTCACACCCCGATTATGTCGCAGTATATAGTTTACAAATGGCTGCACGATTACGACTACGAAGCGCATATTGCCAAAATCAAGAGCATCTACCGCAGAAAGCTCAACCTTATGTGCGACCTCATCGATGAAGAGCTCGGCGATTACGTTGAATATGTCCGTCCCGAAGGCGGTCTGTTTGTATGGTGCAAGCTCGCCGACAAATTCGATATGCTCACATTCGTCAAAAAAGCAAGCGCCGCAGGCGTGGCAATTGTTCCCGGCAACGCTTTTCTCTGCGATGAAGCCGCATCAAGCAGATATGTCCGCCTGAACTTCTCGACCCCCTCCGACGAAGGCATCGTTAAGGGCGTGAAGATTCTCGGCGAAGTTGCAAGGAATTACTGATAAACGGAGAATAAATATGGAAAACACCGCACCAGAACGCAAAAAAAGAGTGCTGAGTCTTATTCAGCCCACCTCCGTGCCCACAATAGGCAACTATTTCGGCGCACTTAAAAACTGGAAAAATATGAGCGAGGAGTATGACTGCATCTACGGAGTGGCAGATCTTCACGCTCTCACCGTCCACCCCGAGCCCGCTCTTCTGCGCAAACAGTCGCAGGAGATGTTTGCCCTTATGCTTGCAATCGGTCTTGACCCTGAAAAGAGCATTGTCTTTTTCCAGAGCCATGTTCACACTCACAGCGAACTTGCCTGGATTCTCAACTGCTACACCCAGTTCGGCGAAGCGTCAAGAATGACTCAGTTCAAAGACAAATCGCAAAAGCACGTCGGCAACGTCAATGTCGGTCTGTTTGACTACCCTGTGCTTATGGCGGCGGATATTCTGATTTATCAGGCGGATTTCGTGCCCGTCGGAGCCGACCAGAAGCAGCACCTTGAGCTTGCCAGGGATATTGCCGACCGCTTCAACACACAGCACGGCAACACCTTCACTCTGCCCGAGCCCTTCATCGGCAAGGTCGGAGCAAAAATCGCAAGTCTTCAAGATCCCACTCAGAAAATGTCAAAGTCAGATACAAATCCGAAGGCGTCCGTTTCACTGCTTGACGCCCCCGATGTCATAATCAAAAAATTCAAATCCGCAGTCACCGACAGCGAAGCGTGCGTCCGCTATGCCGACGGCAAAGACGGCATAAACAACCTTATGTCGATTTACTCCTGCTGCACCGGCAAAAGCTTTGATGAAATCGAAAAAGAATTTGACGGCAAGGGCTACGGCGATTTCAAACTCGCTGTTGCGGAGGCGGTTGTTTCGGAGCTGAAACCCGTTCAGGACAGCTACGCAAAACTCATCAATGACAAAGCTTATCTCAACGAGTGTGCAAAGAAAGGCGCCGAAGCCGCCCTCAGACTCTCATACCGCACTCTCTCCAAGGTTCAGAAAAAGGTCGGACTGTATCAGTTATAATTGCAATTTTGCATATTTTTTGTTGATTATGCCGATTATTGAATATTAATGCATATTTTGCTTGACTTAGTGCATAAATGTTGTATAATCATTGCATAAATATAATATCAGCGGAGGAATACAAAAATGAAAGAAATCAAAAAAGTCGTTCTCGCCTATTCCGGCGGTCTTGACACCTCAATAATCATCCCGTGGTTAAAAGAGAACTACAACAACTGCGAAGTTATTGCCGTTTCGGGTGATGTCGGTCAGGGCACCGAGCTTGACGGCCTTGAAGAAAAGGCAATCAAAACAGGTGCTTCCAAGCTTTACATAATGGATCTTAAAGATGAATTCGTTAAGGATTACATCTTCCCCACCCTCAAGGCAGGCGCCGTTTATGAAAATGACTACCTTCTCGGCACCTCGTTTGCCCGTCCCCTTATTGCGATGAGACTTGTTGAAATCGCAAAAAAAGAAGGCGCCGATGCCATCTGCCACGGCTGCACCGGCAAGGGCAACGACCAGGTCCGTTTTGAGCTCGCAATCAAGGCGTTTGCTCCCGATATGCAGATTATCGCCCCGTGGAGAATCTGGAGCATAAAGAGCCGCGAGGAAGAAATCGAATACGCCGAGGCGCACAATATTCCTCTTAAAATAAACCGCGAAACCAACTACTCAAAAGACAAGAACCTCTGGCACCTTTCGCACGAAGGTCTCGACCTTGAGAACCCTGCAAACGAGCCGCAGTATAACAAGCCCGGCTTCCTCGAAATCGGCAAATCGCCCGAGCAGGCACCCGACAAACCCACCTATGTCAAGATTCATTTCGAGAAGGGCGTTCCCACAGCCGTTGACGGCAAAGAAATGGGCGGCGTTGAGCTCGTTGAATACCTCAACAAGGTCGGCGGCGAAAACGGCATAGGTCTTTGCGACCTTGTTGAAAACCGCCTTGTCGGTATGAAGTCGAGAGGTCTTTATGAGAACCCCGCCGGCTCCATCCTTTACAGAGCTCATCAGGTTCTTGAAACCATCTGCCTTGACAGAGACACAGCTCACTACAAGGCACTCGTGGCACAGCGTTTTGCCGAGCTCGTTTATTTCGGTCAGTGGTTCACACCTCTTCGCGAGGCACTCTCCGCCTTTGTTGACAAAACTCAGGAAACGGTCACCGGCGACGTAACTCTCAAGCTCTACAAGGGCAATATGATAAACGCAGGCGTAACCTCGCCCTATACTCTCTACAGCGAGGCGTTTGCCACATTTGACGAGGATGAAGTCTATAACCAGAAGGATTCCGCCGGCTTCATCAACCTCTTCGGCCTTCCCATCAAGGTCAAGGCAATTCTTGACGCCGAAAGAGAAGGCAAATAATCAATCAGAACAAAAGAGCCGTTGCGGCGGCTCTTTTTCAATATTTTTATAAGGAAGATTAACTATGAAATTATGGGCAGGACGCTTCTCAAAGGAAGCCAACAAAAAAACCAACGATTTCAATTCCTCAATAGCGACCGACTCGCGTATGTTTGAGGAGGATATAAACGGCAGCATAGCCCACGCAACAATGCTGGCGGCTCAGGACATCATCTCAAAAGAAGACGGAGCCGCAATCTGCGAAGGGCTCGAACAGATAAAACAGGATATTATCAGCGGCGCTCTGCTTATCGACCCGAACGCCGAGGATATTCACACCTTCATTGAGGCAACCCTCACAGAGCGTATAGGTCAGGCAGGCAAACGCCTTCACACGGGGCGCAGCCGTAACGATCAGGTGGCGCTCGATGTCCGCCTTACTCTTCGCAAGGAGTGCGACGCCCTTTACGATCTTGTAAAAGGGCTTATCACCTCACTTGAAAACAAGGCGGAGGAATACAAAACGGCAATTATGCCCGGCTACACGCACCTTCAGCGCGCGCAGCCCATAACTTTCAAAGCGCACCTCGGCGCCTACACCGAGATGCTCAAAAGAGATCTCGGCAGACTTGAGGACGCAAAAAAAAGAATGAACGTCTCGCCCCTCGGCAGCGGCGCTCTTGCCGGCACCACCTACCCGATCGACCGCGCAATGACGGCCGAGCTTCTCGGCTTTGACGGCTACACAAAGAGCACGCTCGACGGCGTATCGGACCGTGATTTCTGCATAGAGCTCGCTTCAGCTCTCTCGATTGTTATGGTTCACCTCTCCCGTCTTTCGGAGGAGATTGTTCTGTGGTGTTCGTGGGAGTTCAAATTCATTGAGCTTGACGACGCTTTCTCAACCGGCTCAAGTATTATGCCGCAAAAGAAAAACCCCGATATCACCGAGCTTGTCAGGGGCAAATCGGGCAGAGTTTTCGGCGACCTTATGACCCTGCTTACAGTTATGAAGGGGCTTCCCCTCGCTTACAACAAAGATATGCAGGAGGATAAAGATGCGATTTTCGACGCCTTTGACACCGTAAAAATCTGCGTTGACACCCTCATCCCGATGATTGACACCATGAAAGTTCTCCCCGAAAATATGCGCAAAGCGGCGGCGGGCGGCTTCATAAACGCCACCGACTGCGCCGACTACCTTGTTTCAAAGGGGCTTCCCTTCCGCGATGCCTACAAGGCAACGGGAGAAATTGTTGCCCTCTGCATAAAATCTGGCGAAACGCTCGAAACCCTTCCGCTCGAAAAATACAAAGAGGTCTGCGACCTGTTTGACGGGGGCGTTTATGAGGCGATAAAGCTTGAAAACTGCGTGCGCCGCAGAGGTATGTGATATGCGTCTGCTCGTGTTTTCCGACTCGCACGGCAGAGTCGGCGCTATGCGCAAAGTGCTTGAAATGCACCCCGAGGCAGATATAATCGTCCACCTGGGCGACTGCGAGCGCGATGCGGATAAGCTTGAAGATTTAATCGGTTCAAGACAGTTTTACAGAGTCTGCGGCAACTGTGATTTTATGCCCGCAAACCCGCTCAACGAGCTCATAAAATGCGGTGACATCACCGTTCTGTGCACGCACGGTCACCTTGAAAGGGTAAAGCACGGCACACAGATGCTTGAAGAAAAAGCAAAACAGCTCAGCGTCGGAATTGCTCTCTACGGTCACACCCACGACCCCGACAACAGACGCACAGACGGAATATATATCTTCAATCCCGGCGCTATGCAGGACGGTTGCTACGGAATAATCGACATAACCGAAAAAGGAATAATCTGCATCAATGCAGAAATATAAAAGCCACCCCCTCGGGTGGCTTTTATGTTTATTTTTATCCTTTACGGCATAACAACATCCGAATAAATCGGGAAGTGGTCCGAAACAAATCTGCTGTCGATACCGTTTGTCAATGTTTTATAAGTGTTTACATTTATATCCTTCGAGCAGAGAATAAAATCAATATAGTAATCCGCCCTTTCGTTCGGGTCTTTGCCTGCGTGGAAGGTGCCGTATGTTTCGCAGTCGGCGGCGGCGAAGCGTGCATCCGCAAGATCCTCCGTCATTTTTGCGTATGCCTCACCCTTTTCGCTCGTGTTCATATCAGCCGTGAAAACAACGGGAATATCTTTGAAATGTTCTTCGATATAACGCGTCACAATGGCCGCTCCCTGCACTCTCGCCTCTTCCGAAACATGGTCGTAGTGTGTGTTGACGTGAACATATTCACTGCCCGTCAGGCGGTCTTTGAGCTTGACCCAGGTGCAGATTCTTATGCAGCCCGCTCCCGGACCCTTTGACGGAACATCCGGCGTGTCGGAGACCCAGAAACTACCGCTGTCAACAAGCTTGAACTTTGTTTTGAGATAGAATATCGGGCAGGATTCTCCGCTTTTTGTTGCGGGTGCACCCGTTTCTCTGTCAAGCCCCACCCAGCCGTATGGTGCAAGAGCTTTGTCAAGCGCCTTCATCCATTGAGGTGTTGCCTCCTGAATACCGAGTGAATCTGGCATAACCTCAAGAATCTGCCTTATTCCTATATCAAGCCGGTCCGGCACGTTAACGCCGTTGACGTCAGCGCAGCGGATGTTGAACGACATAATTCTGACAGTGCCGTTCTCCTGCTCTCCTGCCGATATTCTCGGAAAATCATAGTCGCCGCAGTAATCGCCGGAATTTTTTCCGCTTCCGGAATTGAAAAAAGATAAAACCGCCATAAACAATACCACAATCCTTTTTATCAATAATGTCATCATTGCAATCACCGCCTGTTACCGGAATCTCAATCTCTTCGGTTCATTCTCTGTTATTTTACATACGAGCCCTTGTGGAATTTGTCTTTTTCAGCATATCCTTTATAGTGCCTTTGTAAACAAGATTTTTTGCAAACAATCTGCGAAAATGCTCCGGTGTTACAAGCCGCCTGAAAAGGCGTTTTTTTATTGCTCCGCTGTTGTGCAGCATCTCCGAGACAAAGCTTGTGCAGGTGTGCTGTTTTTTGAGCTTGTGTTTTATTCCGAAATATGCAAGCACAAGCCCGAAATAACTGTAACGGTATGAGCCCGCAACAGCGGCGTGGCGGGTAATCTGTTTTGTTGCGCTCTCGCAGACTTCTTTTGTTACGGGGATGGCATAGAGCGCACAGCCGACGGGCTCGCCCCTGAAGGTGGGGTGCGATACTGGCTGCTCAATGCGAAAGCCCTTTTTGCCGACATAGGAGTAAAAATCGGATTCAAAAAGACTTGTGCTCACCGACACGTGCGAATAGCGCCAGAAGCCGAGCCGTTTTAATGATTTTGACACCTTGTCGGGGTAATCCGTCAGCAGAATATAAATATAATACCCGCTGTCCTGTGAAACTATCTTTTTTAATAAATTGTCTGCAAAATGCATTTTATCACCTGTGAATCATTGAAAAATCGTGGAAATGTTACCGTGAAGGAGCAATCTGAGAATTCCGATCACGGCGAGATGTGCGGGGTAGTAAATATAGAACAGCCATTTCATCCCCTTCGCTCTGCCCCTCTCGCCGTTGTAGAGCATAAGCAGGGGAATTGAAAGGAAGGTAAACATCTGCAGTATTCCGTAAACTCTGTCGAGGAACAGAAAATAAACCAGCGCATAAACAAAGGTCCATATCACAATGTCCGCCATCTGTTTTTTACGGTCTCCCGCGTGAAAATAGATAAACAGCGGAGCCATAACAGCTATTGATGACCAGTCCGCAGGGAAGGCGAGCACACAGAACAGGAATATCGCCGCCGTTTTCTGCCACTCTCTGACCTTGTCACTCTGATTTATGCCGACAAGCACAACGGCAAGCATAAGCGCCCACATAACGCTTGTGCGGTTGAAGAACCCGCCGTGAGTAACGCTCAGCGGTATTCCGAATGCAAAGCAGTATGCAAAATGCGAAACAAATGCAAATATCAGCATTCTCAGGGCATATTTTTTTATGTTGTGTGTTTTTCTGCACCCTTCGGCAATAAAGAACCACATAATCGGAGCAGTCAGCCTGCCGACTATATGCAGCGCCATAATATACCAGACCTTCTGCGTGCCGGGAAAAAGCGTCCACGTCAGGTGGTCAACCGTCATGGCTGCAATTGCAATAAGCTTGAGTGCGTTGGAATTTAAACCTTTTGAATTATTTCTGATTTCCGTTTCCATTATTGTGCCAACTGATATACCTTTACGTAATCAACAATCATCTGTGTCTTATAGTCTTTGTTATTCCGTATGCTTTCGGGAATTTCCGAAGGAATCTCAAGTGATACAATCAAATTCTCCGGCACCTGCGAAGTTCCCTTGCCGAAGGATGTTCGGAAGGTCTCCCTTCCATTTATAAAGAAAATATATTCTTCATCCGTCCATATAAGGCCGTAGGTGTTGAACTGATTGTAAATGTCGTTGCCCGTCGCAAGACGGTCTGTTTTTTCATAGTTTTCATCATCGTCATCCCAGCCGTTTACATAAACGGTCTGCCCTACCGAGTTGCGGTAGCGCGGGAGCAGGGCATCTGAATCCATCGCCTCAAAAATATCTATTTCCGCTCCGCCGATTCCCCCGTTGGATTCAAGGTCATAGGAGTGGTTCGACTGCAGCCAGAAGGCGCTCCAGAATCCGTCGCCCGGGTTGCAGATGCATCTTATTTCAAAATAGCCCTTGCAATACCATTCATTAAGGGCAACGGCGGCTGAATACCAACCCTCGCCGAACTCGCCCTTTTCTTCGTCAAGATACTCGGCGGTGATTATCATATTGCCGTCTTCAACTTTAACCTGCGATGAGGAGTGAATGCCGTCGCGCCTCGCTCCGAGACCTCTGTAATACCAGGTGTCTGTGTCAAGCTCGCTGCCGTCAAAATTCTCGTCAACAACAAGCTCATAGCCGTCAAGGTTGAGCTCTTCCCCGTAAGGCATAACGGGAATCTTGAAAAGAGCCGAGCCGAGAAGCTGAACGGCGGCAAACAAAGCCGCAAATATTCTTGTAAAAGGTATCTTACCCGAAAACAGCGATTTAAGCAGGTTGGCAAGATCATAAAAAGAGTCTCTCTGATTGTTTCTCCAGCCGAGGAGGTCAAATATCCAATTAAGCATTACCGCACTCTCCCGATAAAGATTCGGCGAATCTTATTTTATTTCAACATCCTCTTCGCCCTGACTTACAGCCATCTGCTCGCGCTGTTCAAGCACGGCGTTGTGAATATCCTCTTTTGTTTTGCCAGTCAGACGGTAGAAGAAGAACGGCACGCCCGCAAGGAACATCATAATACCGTGGAACACGGTGTAGAAGAACAGGAGCAGAATCTTTGTCTGCAGAGACTGTGCGGGGTTGGGTATTGCGTCCGTCGGCTGAACGTAGCCGATTATGGAGCCGTTGCCGTAAAGAATTCTCGGCGCAAGCGCGGTCGCTATCGTGCCGCTTATAAGCGTGCCTATGCCGATAACAAACGGCAGTGATGCGTCAAGGCGTTTGCCGGTTTTGTATTCAAGGTCTTCGAGCACATCCGCCTTGAACATATTGGGCAGAAGGTTGGAGGCGCCGAACTGAAGACCGATGAGGAACAGGAATATAATAAACACAATCTGCAGAACCGATGTGCCCGTTTTGAAATAAACATAACCCACACCGAAAGCGAACAGGTTGATAATAACCGAGTAAATGCCGCTTGCAATATAAAGAACCTTTGAATTGAATTTTTTAAGCAGGAAGTTGATTATAAGCATACCCACTGCCGTGCCGATACCGGTCGGCAGACCGAAAAGCAGATATTTTGACGTCGAGCCGAGCAGGGCGGCGGCAAGAAAGACGCCCATATATGTGGCAATTCCCCTGAAGCTCTTGAGAAATTCCGAAAGAATAATAACCCACGCCCACTTGTTTTTGAGAACCTCCGCATAGCCGGCAATCGGGTTCTTCTTTTCTGCGCTGTAAACAAGGCGTTCTTTTGTGAATCTTATGCCTATGAGCATTGTTATAACGCCGATTACCGCGCAAAGCGCAGCGCAGATGATATACTGCGTGCCTTCATCCTTCCAGATGATACCGATAACGAGAATAATAACAAGAGGAGCCGAGTTGCCCACTGCCGATGAAATGGAGCGGAACGACATAATGTTGTCGCGCTCTTTCATGTTGGGCGTCATAACCATTGAGATTGTGTCAAGGTTGCCCGTGAACTGCGTCGCGAGAGCCCAGCTGAGTGCTATTGCAACAATGTAGGCCATAAGCAGTGTGCCGCCCGCCTGTCTGATTGCGTTCGGGGTAATAAACGTGAGCACAAGCAGCACGCCTACGGGAACGGCCGCTATTGCAACAAGAGGTCTGAATTTGCCGCTCTTGCCGATTTTGCGGTTGTCGATATACATAGCCACAAAGAAGTGCATAATGAACGGCACTATGCTGATAATTGTGTTGAACAGCGAGGTCTGTGACGATTCAAGCTGAAGCACGTTTACAAGATATGCGCTTCTGTATGAAGCAAGCATACCCGTCATACAGGTATAGAAGAATACCGCCACAAGGTAGGTTATGAATTCAACCCTGCCCACATACTTTTTTTCTGCCGGAGCAACGTTTGTCTCTGACATAAATTAACCCCATTTCTTTAAATAGATAAAAATATTTTAATATATATTTTCCAATAAATCAATAAAAAAAATGCTTCCTTGTTGTTTTGCATAATATGTGGTATAATAATTAAGTCAGTTTCACAAAAAGGAGCGGATAATATGAACGATATTATTGAATATCAGTGCCCTGCCTGCGGCGGCGCCCTGATGTTTGATATCATCTCGCAGAAGCTGCGCTGCACCTACTGCGACGGTGAGTTCGATGTTGACAATATGCAAAAAAAAGATTCCCGCCTCAATGAAGAGGGCGCGGAAGAAACTCCGTGGATAAACTCCGGCAGCGAGTGGAGCGAGGATGAGCAGACGGGAATGTTCGTTTTCCGCTGTAAATCCTGCGGCGGCGAGATTATTGCAAATGATACCGAAGCGACCGCTTCCTGCCCCTTTTGTTCGAGCACAATCGTTATGGCGGGCAGATTGAGCGGCACGCTTAAGCCCGATTACATTATTCCGTTCAGATTTGACAAAGAGGCGGCAAAAGAGAAATACCGCAGCCACCTGCGCGGCAAGCTTCTTCTTCCACGCAAATTCACTCAGAGAAACCATATTGATGAAATAAAGGGAGTTTACGTTCCGTTCTGGCTCTACGACTCCGACATTCAGGTCGATGCCGTTCTCAAAGCCACAAAAATCAAAAGGTGGAGCGATGAGATTTTCGACTACACCGAAACCTCAACCTACTACCTCAACCGCAGAGCCGAAATGAGCTTTGACCATATCCCCTGCGACGGCTCCGTGCGCATAAACGACGAGCTTATGGAATCCATTGAGCCATTCGATTTCAAAGGAGCCGTCCCCTTCAGGACCGCCTACCTCGCCGGCTTCTGCGCCGACAAATATGACAGGGACGATGTCCGCTGCGCGGGCAGAGCGGCAGACCGTGTTTATGAGAGCGCAGTCAGTCAGATTATGCATACCGTCTCGCCCGATTATGAGAATGTTGACCGCCCGCAGGGCAGCTCCTCCGGGCACACAATACCGTTTGCCGATGTTAAAATCAAAAGCGGCAGTGTCAGATACGCCCTATACCCCGTATGGCTGCTCAACACCACATACAAGGGGGCAAAATACACCTTCGCCATGAACGGGCAGACAGGCAGGTTTGTCGGCGACCTGCCCGCTGACAACCTGAAAACAGGTCTTCTTTTCACCGGCGTTTTTGCAGGAGTATCGGCACTTGCCACATTTCTCATAAATATGTTGATGACTTAAACGGGAGGTAGAAAAATGAAAAGACCTATTACATTGTTCGCGTTGCTGATTATCGTTTTTGCCCTCACTCTCCCCGCCTTCGCCAAAACGGGCGGAATAAAGGTCGGTGAGAATCTTCCCATAAATCCCGCTTATATTCTCGTCGGTATGTTTATCGGCGCCGTGGCAGGCGTTATCACCGTTTTTGCCTTCAAAAGCCGTCTCAGATCGGTTTCCTTTAAAGAAGAGGCGAACGATTATCTGCGCAACGGCTCGTTCAATCTTGTTGAATCAACCGACCGTTTAATCGACAAAAAAACAGAGCGCACCCTTCGCACAAAGAACAGCAGCATCATAAACGATCTGCGCAACGATTAAACCGCAAAACACTCCGTATAGGCGTTCAGCCCTTGTTTTACGGGCTTCACCACACTATGTTGCGGTTGACAAAAAACCGCCTCTAAGGTAAAATATTATGGCTAATATGTTGCCGTAAGGCAGCGAAAAACACGAGTGGACTATTTATTCTGAAAGGAGAAGCAAATGGATTTTAATGCGATTATCAAAGTCGTGGTAGCGCTTATAACCGTGCTTATGACCTTCATAAGTTCGTTTATATCCGAATTCAACGGCAGCGAACTTCCGCCCGTTCCGATTGTTTCATCTTCAACCGAAACTCAGCCGATTTCAAGTGGCACCACCGCCACTCCCCCATCATCGGGCGGCGCATCGGGCACATTCACAATCACCGCTTACGGTTGGGGTCACGGCGTAGGTCTCAGCCAGGAGGGCGCAATAGTAATGGCGCAGGCGGGCTCATCCTATGTTGAAATTTTAAGACATTATTATACGGGCACATTCGTTGTGTCGGACTCTTCAACTCCCACAACAATCAAATACGGCGGAGCTACATACCCGATTGTTGAATTCCTCTGCAAAACCGTCAAGGCGGAAATAGGCGCAAGCGCACCCGAAGCGGCAATCAAAGCGCAGGCAGGTGCAATTTACACCTTTGCAAAGTTCTACGGTTTCAACGTCGGCTCCTCACAGATTGCAATGAGCTCTTCATACAATGCGGGTTCAAACCTTGAAAAATATGTTCTTTCATATCTCGGTATGACTTCCGCGACAGGCACCCCCACCGGCAAATTTGTTTCAACCGACGGCACAACCGCCTGCCTCACTGTTTTCGGAGCAAGCGCGGCCGGTCACACCACCGATGCAAAATCCGTCTGGGGAACCTACTACTCATATCTCGTCCCCGTCAGCACACCCGAAACGGTTGCGAGCAAAACCTACACCATAAGCGCAAACGATATGAAGAACTACATCACCGGCTACAAAAGCGGTATGACTCTCTCGAGCAATCCCGCCGAATGGCTTTCAATCCTTAATCACGACTGCTCACTCAACAACTCCATCGGCTATGTCACAAATATGAGAGTCGGCACGGAGTTTATGACGGGCTGGAAGTTCAAGGCAACCGTTCTCAAGCACGCCATCCGTTCGCACTGCTTCACATTAGTTTACAACCGATAAAAACGGAGTCTCTTTCATGATAAAGTTTTTTGCAATGATTTCCAGAATGAAATACATCAACCGCTGGTCGCTTATGCGCAACGAGCACACCGAGAATCTGTGCGAGCACAGCTTTGATGTTGCAAGCACAGCTCACGCCCTGGCGGTAATCGGCAACAGACGCTTCGGCAAAAGCCACAACGCCGAGAGATGCGCTCTTCTGGGGCTTTATCACGATGCTCCCGAAACTCTCACGGGCGATCTGCCCACCCCCGTCAAGTATTACAGCGAGCAGGTCCGCTCCGCCTACAAAACCGTTGAGGAGCATGCCTGCGGCAGCCTTCTCTCAATGCTCCCCGAAGACCTGAGAGATGATTATAAACCCCTTTTTATCAAACAGGAGGGCGACGAAGAGCTGTGGAAGCTTGTCAAGGCGGCGGATAAAATCAGCGCTCTTGTCAAATGCATCGAAGAACTCCGCAGCGGAAGCGGTGAATTCCGCACAGCCGCCGAAAGCACAAAGGCATCCATCGAAAAGATGAATCTGCCCGAAGCGGATGTTTTTCTCAAAGAGGTTCTTCCCGCATACGAGCTGACGCTTGACGAATTAAAAGATTGATTTTACTTTATGGCTTGCGGAAAACCGCAAGCCAAAAAATTTGAAAAATGAAAAGGATGACAGTTATGAAAAAATTACTTGCGGTTATTATGATTGCAGCCCTTGTTCTCGGCCTTGCCGCCTGCGGAGCGGGCAAAGGCGAAGAGGCAAAGCCTTTCAAGGCAGGCGTCTGGTCTGTAATCAAAGACGGCAAAGAGACCGCCACATACACCTTCACCGATGATATGACTCAGTGCTCCTATGACACCGACATTTCCGGTCTCCCCTTTGATTACGAAATCAAAGGCAACACCTATATTTTCCATATGGGTTCAGCCGATGACGTTTCAAAGGCAAAGGTAGTTTTCGCCGATGAAAACAACTGCACAATCATCTGGGAAGACCCCGCCAGAGAAGAAACTCTCATATATAAAGGCACCGAAGCGGAAACTCAGCAGACAGAAGCGCAGAGCACACCGGCAGACCCCGACTTCCCTCTTATCGTAATCAACAGCGAACCCTTCACCGTAACATCCGAAGATGGATTTGAAAGCGCAGGCACAACATCCTACTTCTGTGACACAACGGAGAAATACGTTTTCAGGTCAAGCACAAGCAAGGTAACCTGGAAGGTTTTCGTGCTCGACAAGCCGTTTGAAGACGGCGCAAGATACCTTACCCAGGCGGAGGTTCCCGCACTTGTAGGCGACGGCGTTGTGAAAATCCCGGCAGGCAAATATGTTTATATCGTATGCAGCGAGAGCGGCTTCTCGGCAGACGAGCCCTCCGATGCAAAGCTTGAAATTACCTACGCCGAAGGTCTTACCGGCAACTATTATGATTTCGTTTCACAAAGAGCAACCGCCCTTGTTATCGAAGAGGACGATGAAATTGAAGTAACCGTCAGCTGGTCTTCCTCCGCAAACGAAACAACCACCTGGGAAATGAGCTGCACAAAAGACGGCGACAAGCTCAGCTACACCGACTGTGAAAAAACAAA
>JAEEGL010643662.1_pt1 | contig 27425 bp, 25 predicted proteins | sample 9134231 | NCBI WGS metagenome assembly JAEEGL01 (sample SAMN16246548, study PRJNA631951) | gut metagenome | biome: gut microbiome; feature: rumen; material: fiber-attached | host: Bos | place: Iran: Karaj | collected 2018-10
TACGGCGTAGCTAAGCTCTACGGTCACTGGATCACAAAGAACTACCGCGAGAGCTACAATATGTTCGCTTGCTCAGGTATCCTCTTCAACCACGAGTCTGAGCGCCGCGGAATCGAATTCGTTACAAGAAAGATAACAGACGCTGTTGCACGCATCAAGCTCGGCGTTCAGGACTATGTTGAGCTCGGAAACATGGATTCCAAGCGCGACTGGGGTCACTCCAAGGACTACGTTAAGGCTATGTGGCTCATGCTCCAGCAGGATAAGCCCGATGACTACGTTATCGCTACAAACGAGACAAGAACTGTCCGCGAATTCGTTGAGACTGCATTCAAGCACGTTGGCATCGACGTTGAGTGGCAGGGTACAGGCGTTGACGAGATCGGTATCGACAAGGCTACAGGCAAGACTATCGTTAAGGTAAACAAGAAGTTCTTCCGTCCCGCAGAGGTAGATATCCTCCTCGGCAACCCCGAGAAGGCAGAAAAGGCTCTCGGCTGGAAGAGAGACATCAGCTTCTCAGAGCTCGTAGAACGCATGGTCAAGAACGACCTCGCACTCGTTGAGAAGGAGATAAAGATCAAGAGCATCACAGGCTGATATGGGAGCTGGAGTTCTTAAAAGCGAAAAGGGCGGTTACAGCAAAACGTCTGTCCTTACAAAGATAGACGCGCTGAATGTGCTTCTGTATATGACAGAGAACGAAAATATCGCTCACGAAAAGATACGTGCCGAGCTCGAAAAGGTAATGGCTCTTGAGCTGAAACGCGAAAAGAGCGGATTCTTCGGAGCTTACGGCTTTTCAGTAGAGGACACCGATGAATACATCGCAAAGCTTGAGGCTCAGATAGAAGAAAAGCTGAGATGAAGCTGCTTTTCGAGATATCAGTACCGGTCATCTGTGCAGTCCTGCTCACAGCGGGACTGCTTCTGCACGTCATACGCCGCCCGAAACGGTCAGCTAAGCTGTTCGTCATCGCGCTGGCGGCGGTGATAATATACTGTATCATCGGAGCTATACATTACACACACTGACGCCGCCGCTGCTGCGGCGGCGCTTATCATTTCACAAAGGTGGGAAGAGCCGCTTTGAATATTGCATTTGACGCATTACCGCTCATAAGCGACCGTATCACGGGAGTCGGCTGGTGCGAGGCGGGACAGACTATGGCTATGGCACGTCTTCATCCCGAAAACAAGTATACCTACAACTTCTTCTCGCGCAAGGACGACCATATAAAAATGGAGCGCATCGCGCCCTTTACCGGAGATAATATAGGTACAAAGCTCGTGCATTTTTCCGGATATATGTACCGCGCCGCTTCGACGTTCGTACCGGTGCCGTATAACCGATTTTTCGGCAAGGAAGCCGATATCACGCACTTTTTCAACTACATCGTCCCGCCCGGAGTAAAGGGCAGGAAGGTCGTTACCGTTCACGATATGGTGTACAAGACCTTCCGTGAAACTGTCCGCGGACGCACGAAAATGATGCTTGATATGGGACTGAAAAAGTCTATGATACGCGCCGATGTCATCGTTACGGATTCGGAATTCTCAAAGCAGGAGATAATCAAATACTTCCCCAAGCATGAGAAGAAGATACGCGTAGTTCCCTGCGGAGTTGACCTCAATAAGTTCCGCCCATGCGATGAGCCGGAGCGTATCCCCGAGGTCAAGAAGTCGCTCGGCATCGAGGGCGAATACTTCCTCTACGTCGGAACTATCGAGCCGCGAAAGAACCTCGAAAGGCTAATTTCCGCATATAACATCTTCTGTCAGAGACACTCCGGAGCGCCTAAGCTCGTCCTCGCGGGCGGCAAGGGCTGGCTCGACGGAGGAATATACTCCCGCGTGAAGGAGCTCGGTCTCGACAAGCAGGTGATATTCACGAAATATGTCCCCGCGGCAGATATGAACCCGCTCATGTGCGGAGCGCTCGCATTCGTTTTCCCCTCGCTTTATGAGGGATTCGGTATGCCGCCGCTCGAGGCAATGGCAAGCGGAGTTCCCGTTCTCGCTTCGGACGCCGCCTCGCTCCCCGAGGTAACAGGCGACTGCGCCGTTATATGCGACGCCTACTCAGAGGAGAGTATAGCTGACGGCATGGAAAAGCTCTACGATTCCGCAGAGCTCCGTCAGGAGCTCAGTATCCGCGGCAGAGAGCGTGCCGGACTTTTCACATGGGACAGGTCGGCAGAAATGCTTTACGATATTTATAAGGAGCTGGTTTAATGAGCGAAAAAGAAAAGGATTTAGAGCTGGAAGAGACAGAGGCAGAGGAAAAAGAAGAAACTATGGATTTTTCCAGTTTTCTCACCGCTGAAGACGAATTCCGCCTTGAAATGGAAGACTATATGCCTGAGTTCATGGTCCGCATGAAAATGGATACTCTCAACGATGACCCCGAATTCATCGAGAGAACTCTCGAGCTCCAGAAGCTCGCAGAGCAGGCAGGCATTGATATGCAGCAGTATATCATGGATTACGGAAAGGCTAACGGATACGAATAAGCATGGAAAAAAGGCTTGATATCCTCGAGGTCAACAAGGCGTACTATCCGCATATCGGCGGGATAGAGAGCCTCGTGCGCCAGTATTCCGAGGAGCTCGGTGCTCACGGCGCAGAGGTGAGAACTCTCGTATGCCGCGACGGCAGAGGAAAAACTCTTCACGAGAGGGTAAACGGCGTCGAGCTTACCCGCGCGGGAAGCTTCGGCACGTATTTTTCATGCCCCGTTTCGCTCTCGTTCATGAGGCTTTTCAGAAAAATGGCAAAGCGCTCGGACGCTGTGCATATAAACGTACCGTTCCCGCTCGCGGACGCGGCTCTGCTGCTGTCGGGCTATAAGGGAAAGGTCGCGGTTTCGTGGCACAGCGATATCGTCAAGCAGAAGAAGCTCATGCTCTTCTACCGCCCGTTCATGATGTATCTGCTCAGGCGCGCGGATATCATCTTTGTGGCTACAGAGGGACATATCGACAATTCCGAGGTCCTGCCGCAGTTCAGGGAAAAATGTCGCGTTCTGCCATACGGCATAGAGCCGGAGCAGTATCTCAGCATCGAACGCAGACCCGTTCTTACCGAAAAGCTCAATAACAAAAACGCCGTGAAGGTATTCTTCACGGGCAGACTTGTCTATTATAAAGGCGTTGACGTTTTGCTCAGGGCATTCCGCATGACTAAGGACTGCGAGCTCTTCATCGCGGGAACAGGCATACTCGAGGAGAGCCTCAAACACTATGCCGATACGCACGGAATGTCCGAAAAAGTCCATTTTCTCGGCTTTCTGCCCGATGAGGAACTAAGACAGGCTTATGCCGACTGCGACATCTTCGTCCTGCCCTCGGTGGCTAAAAGCGAGGCTTTTGGTATCGTTCAGCTCGAGGCTATGGTATACGGCAAGCCGGTAATAAATACGCGCCTCCCTTCGGGAGTCCCCTTTGTGAGCGTTCACGGCGAAACGGGAATAACAGTCCCGCCGGCATCGCCTATGGCTCTCGCCGCAGCTATGAACAAGCTCGCCGAGGACAAGGAGCTCCGTGAAAAGCTCGGACGCAATGCGGCTGTGCGCGTAAAGAAATATTTCAGCGAAAAAGAAGTAATAAAGAGCCTGTATGAAGCTCTTTCCGAATAAAGTGAGGATACAATATGAAGGCTTTGATAATTGGCGGAGCTGGCTTCGTTGGAGCTTATCTTATCCGCGAGCTTTCTTCAGCAGGTGCAGAGGTCCACGCGACCTGTCTGCCGTTTGAAAAAATAACCGAAAAATGCGGAGTTCATACCCTCGATATCATGAACATCGAGGATATATCCGCTCTGCTCGGCGAAGTACAGCCCGATGTGGTATATCATCTGGCGGCACAGAGCTCTGTAGCAGTTTCATGGAAAAAACCTCAGCTCACGGCGCAGATAAACGTTGTGGGCTCTATAAACGTCCTTGAAGCGGTGAGAAACGCCGAAAAAAAGGACATCAGAGTCATAATGATAGGAACCGGCGAGGAGTACGGCTTCATCAGGGACGGCGCCTGTCCGCTCAGCGAGAACGAGCCGCTCAATCCCGGCAACATCTACGCGGCTACAAAAAGCTGTCAGGAGATGATAAGCCGTATCTATGTCCGCGCCTATAAAATGGATATCGTAATGGTCCGCGCATTCAATCATTCAGGTCCGGAGCAGAGCGATATCTTCGTTATCTCCGACTTCTGCAAGCAGATAGCCGAGATTGAAAAAGGCATAAAGGAGCCCGAAATGTCGGTCGGAAACCTCAGCGCAAAGCGCGATTTCACCGACGTCCGCGACGTTGTAAGAGCTTACCGCCTCCTTGCAGATAAGGGCGTTGCCGGAAAAGTCTACAACATCGGCAGAGGCAGGGCTGTGGATATACAGTTCATACTCGATACGGCACTCAGCTTTTCTGAGAAAAGCATCACCGTAAAACAGGACCCCGCACGTATGAGAGCTTCGGACATACCGCTCATCGAGCCAGATGTTTCGCGTATTTTCGAGGATACCGGCTGGAGAGCTGAGATATCCATGGAGAAAACTATCCGCGACACTCTCGACTGGTGGAGGATAAGGCTCAGAAACGGCACATCACTTGCAGAATGAGCCGCAGAAATGTGTTCAGAATAAAAAGGAGTGAACGAATTGTCAGATATCAGGCTTACAAATGAAAAGATGCACACCTTTGACGGACACGATAAGGTGGGAGTTTTTAAAGCCGGCGAAAAGCTCATGGATTTCGGCGAGAAACAGAATGCCGCAAATGAAGCTGTTGCCGCAAATATAAACGACCTCATCAAGCGGGTATGCGCTCTTGAGGACAAGCAGATACAAAGCGCGGAGGCGCTGAAAAAAATAGCCGAGGAGCTCTCTGCATTCAAAAAGGAGCTCGACAGGGTACGCCTTACAGAAAAGCTCAATTCCGGAGCTATCGAGCGTCTTGATACGGCTATGCGCCTTGCCAAAGGCGAGGAGTAAGAAACGATACACAGGGTACAATGTCCCTGACATCATGCTCCCGCCCTCGGAGAGAGAAAAATTTTAGCAAAAAGCTTGACTTTGTTAAAGTTTTGTTATATAATGAGTATCGGAATATGCAGTCCGATGCTGAGTATAGCTGCATACCGCTATTGCTTTTATCAACGGAGATATGCACAGGCGCAGTCTCCGTTTTTATTTTTATGAACGAAAGAAGGTGTTATCATGGCAGAAGAACTGATAGAACAGCTTGGTAATAAGACCGCCTTTACGATACACGTATTCGGCATAGATATACCTATCGCCGATTCCTGTGTGGTAACATGGATAATTATGGCAGTTCTCGTGCTGCTTTCCATAATCCTTACAAGAAACCTTAAAAAAGTCCCAACGGGCGCCCAGTGTGTACTCGAAGCTTTCATAGACCTGCTCGACAACTTCTTTACAGGCGTTCTCGGCGAGAGCGGAAAGAAGTACGTTCACATACTTGAAACCTTCATAATATACATAGGTGCGGCAAATATAATCGGCGTATTCGGATTCGTGCCGCCTACAAAGGACGTAAACGTGACGGCTGCTCTTGCAGGAATGGCTATCATTCTTGTTCAGGCTGCTTTCATAATCAAAAAAGGTCCTGTCAAGTGGCTGAAAAGTCTGCTCAACCCGATAAATCTGCTCGACCTTATGACCCGTCCGCTTTCACTGTGTATGCGACTTTTCGGTAATGTCCTCGCTGCATTCGTAGTTATGGAGCTGATAAAGGTAGCTATCACATCAAATCTCGGCGTTCCCGCGATAGGCGTGCCGGTAATCGCGAGCGCGTATTTCGACCTTTTCGACGGACTTCTTCAGGCATATGTATTCGCATTCCTTACCTCGCTTTATCTCGCTGAGGCTTTAGAGGACGAAGAACACAAAGAAAAGAAAGCAAAAAAAATCAAAAAACCCGCCAGATCTTCACGGAGGTAATTTAATATGGGATTGTTAGCATTAGGCGCAGGCATCGCTGTTCTCACAGGTGCAGGCGCAGGTATTGGTATAGGAATCGCAACAGCTAAGGCTACCGAGTCTATCGCCCGTCAGCCCGAGGCTAAAGGCGATATCAGAACTTCTCTTCTGCTGGGCTGTGCCCTCGCGGAGGCTACCGCTATCTACGGCTTCGTTATAGCGCTCCTCATAATCTTCATTCTCGGCAGCAAATGATCTTTGATACGATCATAAATACATACACGGAGGTATATTAAAATGGGACTCTTGGCATTAGGCGCAGGCATCGCTGTTCTCACAGGTGCAGGCGCAGGCATTGGTATAGGAATCGCAACAGCTAAGGCAACTGAATCTATCGCGCGTCAGCCGGAGGCAAAGGGCGATATAAGAACATCTCTGCTGCTGGGCTGTGCGCTCGCAGAGGCTACCGCTATCTACGGTTTCGTTATAGCGCTCCTTATAATCTTTATTCTCGGCAGCAAATAAGCCGTATCAAATTCGCATAAGGAGGGCAAATAATGCTTAAATTTGAATTCTGGAGCATTTTTGAAGCCGTTGCAAATATCATAATATTGTTCGTGCTTCTGAAAATTTTCCTTTTCAAACCTATAAACAAAATGAAAAACGCGAGAACTCAGTCTGTCCAGAAGGATATCGACGATGCCGCAAAGGCTAAACAGGAGGCTGAGGAGCTCCGTCAGCAGTATGAGGGATCTATCAGCGAAGCCAAGGAAGAGGCTAACCGCATCATCATGAAGGCTCACGATGATGCCGAGACTGAAAGAGCAAGAATTATCCAGAGCTCGCACGAGGAGGCTGACGAGATAGTCAATGCCGCAAGCGAGACCATTGAAAACGAGCGCCGCCGCGTTCTCCAGCAGGCTCAGTCGCAGATTGCTGACCTCGCTATCGAAGCGGCTTCAAAGATAGTCGGCGCTAACCTCGACGACGAAAAGAACCGCCGCCTCGTTGACGAGTTCCTTTCCGAAGAGGAGGGTGACAAGTGATGAAAGACAACGGCAAAGACCTTCTTAAAGAGCTTGTCCGCCTTGATATCCCGCGCGAGGACATTCAGGCTGTAAAAACAGCTTTCGAGACCTGTCCCGACGTTGCGGATACACTCGGCAATCCCCTCGTTACCAATGACGAGAAGCACGATATAATCAAGCAGATATTCCCCGAAAGCCTCGAACGCTTCCTCATGACTGCCGCAAGAGGCGGTCATATCGCCGAGCTCAGCGATATTTTTGAGGAATACGAGGACCTTCTGCTCGAAAAGCAGGGAAGCATCAGGGCTGTTGTACGCTATGTAACGCCTCTTACAGAGGCTCAGCAGGCTGACCTGAGAAAGTTCATAATGGAAAAATTCGTCAGGGACGATGTCGACATCGAATACAAGCACGACCCTGACATAATCGGCGGATTTATCCTCAATGCGGGAGACGTCGAATACGACCGCAGCTACCGTACAAGCCTCCGCGCAATGCGCGAAACGCTCCAGACAAAGGCGGCTGAGGTAGCTGAAAGCGGCAAGGAGAAGCTCTCCTCCGGCGATATCATCTCCGTCCTCAAGACCGAGGTAAAGGATTTCGAGGTCCGCTCAGGAGCAACCGAGACCGGCTTCATAACAAGGCTCGGCGACGGTATAGCCCGTGTTTACGGCATGAGCGGCGTTATGTACGGCGAGCTCGTAGAGTTCGAGAACGGCGTGCGCGGAATCGTGCAGAACCTCGAGGAAAAGACCGTAGGCGTCGTTCTCCTCGGAGACGACCACGGACTTACTGAGGGCTCTTCCGTTATCCGTACCGGCAAGCGCGCCGGCGTAGGCGTGAGCGATGAGCTGCTCGGACGTGTTGTTGACGCGCTCGGCTCGCCTATCGACGGACTCGGTCCTATCCGTGCAGACGATTACTTCCCGATAGAGCGCGAAGCTCCGGGCGTTATCGAGCGTAAGCCCGTAAGCGTGCCGCTCCAGACCGGTATCCTCGCTATCGACTCAATGTTCCCGATAGGCAGAGGTCAGCGTGAGCTCATCATCGGCGACCGCCAGACCGGTAAGACCTCTATCGCAATGGATACTATAATAAATCAGAAGGGCAAGGACGTTATTTGTATCTATGTCGCTATCGGACAGAAGTCCTCGACAGTTGCTCAGGTAGTAAATACGCTCAAAAAGTACGGCGCTATGGATTATTCCGTAGTTGTATGCGCATCTGCGAGCGACCCTGCTCCCTTCCAGTACATATCCCCGTATTCAGGCACGGCTATGGCTGAATATTTCATGTCCAAGGGCAAGGACGTCCTCATCGTGTATGATGACCTCTCCAAGCACGCCGTTGCATACCGTGCAATGTCGCTCCTGCTCCACCGTCCGCCCGGACGTGAGGCATACCCCGGAGACGTTTTCTACCTCCATTCGAGACTTCTCGAGCGCTCGAGCCGTCTTGACGACGAGCACGGCGGCGGCTCACTGACCGCTCTCCCCGTTATCGAGACCCTCGCAGGCGATATCTCGGCATATATCCCGACAAACGTCATCTCTATCACTGACGGACAGATATTCCTCGAGAGCGAGCTTTTCAACTCGGGTCTGCGTCCTGCCGTAAACTACGGACTTTCCGTATCGCGTGTCGGCGGTGCTGCTCAGACAAAGGCTATGAAAAAGGCTGCCGGAAACCTCCGTATCGACCTTGCTCAGTTCAAGGAAATGGAGATATTCACGCAGTTCTCGTCCGAGCTTGACCAGTCTACTACCGACCTGCTCAACCACGGACATATGCTCACCGAGCTGCTCAAGCAGCCGCTCTATAACCCCATGCCGCACTACAAGCAGGTAATACTCCTCTATGCGGCTCAGCACGGTCTTTTCGACGCCATACCGCTCAAGGAGCTGAAAGAATACACCAACGACCTCATGACATATATCGAGTCATACGGTCAGGATATCATCAGCGAGATAGAGGAAAACAAAGTCCTCACAGACGACCTCGGCGAGCGCATAGAGCGCATCGTCACAGCATTTGAGGAATAAGGGGTGAGCCTATGCCCAATATGAGAGAGATACGCGAGAGGATAGCGAGCATACAGCAGATACTTAAAATCACCAACGCTATGTATCTCATGTCCTCTTCAAAGCTTAAAAAAGCGAGAAAGGCTCTCGATTCGACCGAGCCCTACTTCTACAAATTGCAGGAGACTATCGAAAGCGTGCTTGAGCATACTCCGCATACCCGCCAGCTCTATTTCGACCGTCGCTCGGATATCCCCGAGGAGAAGCGCAAAAAGGGCTATATCGTAATAACTGCGGATAAGGGCTTATGCGGAAGCTACAACCACAATATCCTCAAACACACCGAGCAGACCCTCGCGGCAGCTCCGGATATCGACAACTGCCACCTATTCGTCATGGGACAGGTAGGACGTATGTACTTCCAGCGCAAGGCAAGGAACAGCGGCGCGGCAAGCGTTGACAGCGAGTTCCTCTATACCACGCAGAATCCGACTATCTACCGCGCAAAAGAAATAGCCGAGCTCGTTATCGACAAATTCGAGAAGCATGAACTCGACGAGGTATACCTGCTCTACACCGATATGATAAACTCAAATCTGCAGGAGCCCCGCACTCTGCGGCTTCTGCCGTTTGAAAGACGCCACTTCGGAAAAGCTCCCGACGGAACCATGAAAAAGCTCCCGAAGGCTTCATTCGTTCCCTCGCCGGAAAAGGTTATGGACTACCTTATCCCGAACTATGCAAAGGGAATCATCTACGGCGCAATGGTCGAGGCATTCTGCTGCGAGCAGCAGTCGCGTATGACCGCTATGGACGCCGCTACGAACAGCGCAAAGGACATGATAAAGGACCTCTCGCTGCTGTATAACCGCGCACGTCAGGCTGCGATAACTCAGGAGATAACCGAGGTATGCGGCGGTGCGGCAAGCCTCGAAGAATAACTGTAACGGCGGATAACATCTGCCCTATCCGATAACGTATTTGTGAAAGGAGAATCATCATGAGTAAAATAGGCGATTTTCTTAAAGAAGCAGGCGTATTCTACCTTGCAACAGCTGACGGCGCTCAGCCGAAGCTTCGCCCGCTCGGAGCATTCCTCGACAAGGACGGAAAGATAATTTTCGGCGTCGGCGATTTCAAGGATGTATACAAACAGTTAAAGGCAAATCCACTCTGCGAGATAGCTGCCTGCAAAAAGGACGGTCACTGGCTCAGATATACCGGAAAGGCTGTTTTCGAGACAGACTATTCCTACGCTGAGGAAATGATAAAGACTGCCGGACTTGATATGATTTACAACGAACAGACAGGAAACAAGCTCATGGCGTTCCACCTTGAGGACGCAAAGGCTGTTGATATAGCAGTTATGGGAGAGGGAGAAAGCCTCTTATAAGGTGATATAACTATGGAAAAAGGCAAGATAATACAGGTAATAGGACCTGTTATAGACGTTGAATTCCCAGCCGGAAAGCTCCCCATGATAAGGGACGCTCTCACGGTAGAGGTCGACGGCAGAAAGCGTGTTATGGAAGTAGCTCAGCATATGGGCAACCATACCGTCCGCTGCATCATGCTCGCGACAAGTGAGGGACTCAGCAAGAATATGGAAGTTAATGCTACGGGCGCTTGTATAAAGGTACCCGTCGGCGAGAATACCCTCGGACGTATGTTCAACGTCCTCGGCGAGCCTATCGACAAGAAGGGCGACGTCGAAACAGAGGAAATGTGGGAGATACACCGCAAGGCTCCGACCTTTCAGGAGCAGAGCCCCGTTGTTGAGATACTCGAGACCGGCATCAAGGTCATCGACCTTATCGCTCCTTACGCAAAGGGCGGTAAGATAGGTCTTTTCGGCGGTGCCGGAGTCGGCAAGACCGTCCTCATTCAGGAGCTTATCCGCAATATCGCCACTGAGCACGGCGGATATTCGATATTCACCGGCGTAGGCGAGCGTTCGCGAGAGGGCAACGACCTCTGGAACGAAATGCAGGAATCCGGCGTTATAAGCAAGACTGCTCTTGTATTCGGTCAGATGAACGAGCCCCCCGGCTCGCGTATGAGAGTTGCTCAGACAGGTCTGACTATGGCGGAATACTTCCGCGACCGCGAGCACAAAGACGTTCTTCTCTTCATCGACAACATCTTCAGATATGTACAGGCAGGCTCGGAGGTATCGGCTCTTCTCGGACGTATGCCCTCCGCCGTTGGATATCAGCCTACCCTCGCGACGGAAGTCGGCGAGCTTCAGGAGCGTATAACCTCCACGAAAAACGGCTCTATCACCTCTGTACAGGCTGTTTACGTACCTGCGGACGACCTCACAGACCCCGCTCCGGCGATAACCTTCGCTCACCTCGACGCAACTACAGTTCTCTCGCGTAAGATAGTCGAGCAGGGTATCTATCCCGCAGTTGACCCGCTTGAATCAAATTCACGTATCCTCGAGCCCGAGATAGTCGGCGAGGAGCACTATACAGTCGCCCGCCGCACTCAGGAGCTTCTCCAGAAATACAAGGAATTGCAGGATATCATCGCTATCCTCGGTATGGAAGAGCTCGACGAAGAGGATAAGCTTGCGGTATACCGCGCAAGAAAGATACAGAAGTTCCTCTCGCAGCCGTTCAATGTTGCCGAGAACTTCACCGGCTTAAAGGGTAAATACGTTCCTATCAAGGACACTATCGAGGGCTTCAAGGCTATCATCGACGGCGATATGGACAAATACCCCGAGGCTGCATTCCTCATGGCAGGAACTATCGACGACGTACTCGCAAAGGCTAAGCAGATAGAGGACGGAGAGTGAGCCTATGGCAAAGACCCTTCATCTTGAGATAATCGCTACCGACCGCGTTTTCTTCAAAGGCGATGTCGAACACCTCGTCATCACCGCGATAGACGGACTTCTCGGTATCCTTCCGGGACATGAGCCTCTTGTTACCTCGCTCCCGACCGGAGAGCTGAAATACATGGTCGACGGCGAATGGCACTATGCAGCTATATCCGAGGGCTTTATACAGGTAATGCCCGATAAGGCAGTTATACTCGCGGATTCGTGCGAGCTTCCCGAGGAGATAGACATCAAACGCGCCGAGGAAGCCCGTGAACGCGCCGAGGAAATGATGCGTCAGAAGCAGAGTATTCGCGAATACTACGAGACGCAGGCTGCCCTCAACCGCGCTATGAACCGCCTTAAAATATCGCAGAAGCACTTCAAATGATAACTACGTCCCCGCCATTGGCGGGGATAATTATGCATTATGCATTATGAACAATGAATGCAATTGTGCATATTAAAGAATTATGTGTATTTATTTCCGTTTCACTTGACTTTTTGCGTGAAATATAGTACAATAATTGTAATTGTCGCGGTAACGAATCACGTTGTATCCGTATCGCTGCCGTGTAATTCTGAAACGTCCCGCTGCACACAGCAAAGACGTTCAAAAATATAGGAGGCACATGACCGTGAAAAAGACTGGTAAATCTACTTTCTTCATTGTCGTTGCTTTGATCGCGCTGTTTGCCGTATCGACTGTCACCGGATTCGATTACTACTTCGGTGATAACTCAACTACGGTCATAAAGGGCGTTGACGATATCCGTCTTGGTATTGATATCAAGGGCGGCGTTGATGTTACCTTTGCTCCCGCAGACGATTACGATGCTACGGAAACTCAGCTTGACGCTGCTACCGCTATCATCAAGACCCGTCTCGCTTCTCTCGGTATCAACGATAACGAGATATACAGCGACCCTCAGAGCGACAGAATCATCGTTCGTTTCCCGTGGCAGGCAGGCGAAAGCGATTTCGACCCCGAAAGCGCTGTCAAGGAACTCGGCGAAATGGCAGAACTTACTTTCAGAAAAGGCTCTGACTCAGATACAGACGAGGACGGCAACACCGTTCCTACAGGCGATATCGTTATCGGCGGTTCTGATATCGACGAGGCTGGATATACTCAGCAGCCCGACAGCTACGGCAACCTTGAATGGGTAGTTACCCTCAAGCTTACAAGCGAGGGTGCTTCAAAGTTCGGAACTGCAACATCCGAGCTCGCAGGAACACAGACTCCGATATCTATCTGGATGGACAATACTATGATATCCGCTCCTACAGTAAGCAACGCTATCACTAACGGACAGGCTGTCATCACCGGTAACTTCAACAGCGAATCTGCAAAGAAGCTCGCTGACCAGATAAACTCCGGTGCTCTTCCCTTCAAGATAGAGACAAAGAGCTTCAAGACTATCTCACCTACAATGGGTGAAGGCTCGCTCGACGCTATCCTTCTTGCAGCAATTATCGCTTTCGCATTCATCGGTGTATACATGATAGTTCTTTACAGAGTTCCCGGTCTTGTAGCAGTTATCGGTATCTGCGGACAGATAGCAGGCTCTATCGCAGCTATCACAGGCTGGTTCGGATTCCAGAACGGCGCTACTCTTACTATCCCCGGTATCGCAGGTATCATTCTTGCTGTTGGTATGGGCGTTGATGCTAATATCATCACCGGCGAGCGCATCAAGGAAGAGCTCCGCTCAGGCAAGTCTACAGATTCTGCTATCCGCGTAGCTTATAAGAGAGCTTTCTCGGCTATCCTCGACGGTAACCTCACAAACGTTATCATCGCTATCATTCTCATGGGCGCATTCGGCGTTCCTTCGAGCTTCTTCTCGAAGATACTCAACAAGTTCGTATTCTTCATGTTCGGCGCTACTGCTGAGGGTGTTGTTTATTCATTCGGCTTTACCCTCCTCGTCGGCGTTATCTGCAACTTCATCTTCGGAGTTTTCTTATCCAGACTTATGGTCACATCACTTTCCAAATGGTCTGACAAAAAAGCACTTTACGGAGGTGATGTCAAATGAGTAAGAAGAAAAAATCATCTTCTCAGGCAGCAGCCTACACCGGTAAGGTATACGATTTCTGCTCCAAGAAGAAAATGATACTCATCATCGGCATCTGCGTTGCAGTTGCTCTCATCGTCGGCATCATCGTTCGCGGCGTAAACCTCGCTATCGAATTCGAGGGCGGTACAATGCTCACTTATTCATATGAAGGCGATATCGACGTAAATGCTGTAGAGTCTACTGTAAAAGAAAAGGTAAGCTCGCCTGTTACTGTAAGACGCGGCGAGAGCCTCGACAACAGCGGCTATCAGCTCACAGTTTCATTCACTACTGACGACGGTTTCAACGCTGACGCTCAGCACGAGCTCACAGAAGCTCTTCAGACTGCTTATCCTGATAATAACCTTGAGCTCTTCGATTCAAACGACGTAAGCCCTGCTTCCGGACGTGAGTTCCTTCTCAAGTGCCTTGTTGCTGTAATTCTTGCGGCTCTCCTCATCATCGTTTACATCGCTATCAGATTCAGCAAGATAGGCGGCTGGTCGGCAGGTCTCTGCTCAGTATTCGCTCTCTGCCACGATATCCTCGTTGCACTTGCGGCTTCCGTAATATTCGGATTCGAGTTCAACTCGAACATCGTTGCAGTTATACTGACTATCCTCGGTTATTCTATCAATAACACTATCGTTATCTACGACAGAATCCGTGAAAACAGAACTCTCATGCCCAAGGCTTCACTCAATGAGCTCATCAACACCGGTTGCTCACAGTCGCTCACACGTTCTATCAGAACATCTGTTACAACTATCGGAACAATGCTCATCGTAACAATAGTTGTTCTCGTAAGCGGCTATACATCGCTTCTCAGCTTCTCAGTTCCGCTCGTATTCGGACTTATCTCCGGTACTTATTCATCACTCTTTGTTGCTCCTGTAACATGGTCCTGGATGAAGGGCAGAGCTAACAAGAAGGACAAGAAAGAGAAAAAAGAAGACTGATATCTAAAAGGACTGCTTCACGCAGTCCTTTTTTCATGGCACTGCGCTGCTATAGTTGACAAAATAGGAATTCCATGTTAAAATTATATCATCTTACAAAGAGGTGAAATAATGGAAAATATACCATATAATGCAATTACTTATCAGCAGTCGGAAAAGCTCCGGCGCAAAACTGAACGTAAAAAGTTCAAGCTCTGGATAGAGCATATGTCCGGCGGATTGCTGATATACACAATGTTTCTCTTTGCCGGAGTTATCGGATTTGAGATATTGCAAATGATAATTATTGCGATAACCTCAGGCTCGCGTGAAGCCTACAACGAGCAGATAAAAAAGCTCGAGGAGACCGCCACCGAAACTGCCGGAGGAATGATAATCGGCGTTATAATGGGCTGCATATTCATGAGCCTTTTCTTCATCAAAAGGCTCAAAATAACGGAAATTGCAGCTCCGCACCGCAAAATGAAACCTTTCACGCTCCTTACGGCTATGGGAGCGATAATGGTCTGCCAGTTCATATTCTCGTATATCATAGAATTTATTGAATACGGCTTCAATCTTGTCGGACTTACCACGCAGGAGGGTATCGACTCCTCGACCGCAGGCAGTACCACTATTTCAATGATGCTGTATGCCGGCTTCGTCGGTCCTATGGCGGAGGAGCTCATCTACCGCGGATTCGTGATGCATACTATCCACAAAAACGGCTGCGGAAAGATATGTGCGATACTTGTATCATCGCTCCTGTTCGGAGTTATGCACGCAAACCTGACTCAGACCATTTTCACCATGTTCCTCGGAGTCGTTTTCGCGTATATCGCTATGGAATACGGTCTGCTGTGGTCGCTTTTCCTGCACGTATACAACAATTTCATCATCGGCGATATGGTCGTATACATCGACAAGAACATATCCGAAACGCTTGCGACCATAATTAATCTGGTGCTCATTATCAGCGGAGGCATAACCGTGCTGATAGCACTGATAGTGAAGCGCAAGAAAATTTTCGCGTATATACGCGAGAATCGCTCTCCTGCGAAGCATTACGGCTGGATATTCTCGACTATCACAACAATAGTTTTCATAATCTTAAACTGCCTGATGATGCTCTTGACCATAAAAAAGCTTGATACATGAAAAAAGCCCTGCATAAGCGAGGGCGTGATATAGAAATATATCACGCCCTCTAAATGCATGGCTTTTTTTACAGTTCAAGTCCGAAGCTTATAGACAGGGCGGTGTTGACCTTATCCATCGAGCGGAGGTCGAGCTCGCCGGTCTTGTCTTTAAGCCGCTTTTTGTCGATAGTGCGTATCTGCTCGAGCAGGACTATACTGTCCTTAGCGAGACCGCACTTGTCCGCCTGCAATTCGATATGCGTGGGAAGGCGGTTTTTGTCGCGCTGGCTGGTTATCGCCGCCGCTATCACCGTCGGACTGTAGCGATTCCCGACGTCGTTCTGTACGATAAGTACCGGTCTCACGCCGCCCTGCTCCGAGCCGACTACCGGACTGAGGTCTGCATAGTATATTTCTCCTCTTTTAACTGACATAGCATTTATCTCCCGTGGTCAGATTTGTTTTCGCCTATAGTATGCCACTCTGCGGCAGGATTATACAGCCGCTGTTTATTATATGCCGCAGCAGTGGAAAGTGTTTTTATATGCGCCTCTACGGAGCGTAGATTGACTTTCACGCGCAGTTAGGCTACAATGAATACAGGAGGCGGGAACATGGACCAGATAAAAACAGGAGCGCTTATCAAACAGCTCAGAATAAACTCAGGACTTACTCAGAAACAGCTCGCAGACAGCCTCTGCGTAAGCGACAAGGCTGTATCAAAATGGGAATGCGGCAACGGCTGTCCCGATGTGTCACTGCTTTCGGAGCTTGCGGACATCTTCGGCACTGACGTTCAGACTCTGCTGTCAGGAGAGATAAATAAAAATGAAAGCGAGAAAGGAAATATGAAAAAGCTGAGATTTTACATTTGCCATAACTGCGGAAATATCGTAACGGCGACATCTGAAGCGGCAGTCACCTGCTGCGGAAACAAGCTCACCGCGCTTGAAGCGCAGAAGGCAGGGGAAGCGGATATGCTGAAGGTCGAGGACATAGGCGGCGAGCTTTTCGTCTCTTCCGACCACGAAATGAAAAAGGAGCATTATATCTCTTTTGCGGCTTATATAAGCGACAGCTCAGCAATGATATTCAAGCAGTATCCCGAGTGGAATATGCAGTTCAGACTGCCGCTTTTCCGCTCCGGCAGACTTGTTTGGTACTGCACAAAGCACGGGCTGTTCTATCAGGAGCTGAGACAAAGGTGAATCTATGCAGTTCTCTTGTAAGAACATAAATATTTTATCCCAAAACATTCCGGAGCTCGGTTTCCGGAATGTTTTTTATTAAAATAATGATATTTTATAATCTGATATCTATTTTATATGACCTTAAACAAAGCTATAAATGATAGTCTGAATATCACTAAAATGCTACATATGTCATTAAATTACCATTGATAAATCATTAACTTTAATAATTTTGCGATATATAAGCATATGTTTTTTGTGACATCATACGTATTCATATATTGTTAATACAATATCTATTGACTTTATTATTATATAGTAGTATGATAATAATAGAAATATAAACAGCATTATATTATTTTTTTATATCCGGTTAATCAACAAGGAAATTTTGGGTAAATCATTTATAGGAGGAAAATAAAATGAAAAAATTATTTGCAGCGGCAGTTTCTCTTGCCATGTTAGGCTCTCTGACAGCCTGTGGAGCTGACAGCAGCTCATCATCTGAAAAAAACTCCGAGAAGAACTCAAGCAGCTCTGTTTATATCGGTGACAAGACTATCGGCATCTCTATGCCCGCTTCTGAGCTCGAAAGATGGAACCGCGACGGCGAGTACCTCAAAAACCAGTTCGAGAGCGCCGGATACAAGGTAGAACTCACTTACTCAAATAACGACCCAGCTCAGCAGAATCTCGACGTTAATGGCATGATAAAGAACGATGTAGACCTGCTCCTTATCGCCGCAGTTGACGCAAATTCACTCTCAAGCACACTTGAGAGCGCTAAGGAATCAAATATTCCTGTTGTTGCCTACGACCGTCTTATCATGGGCACTGACGCTGTAACATACTATATCTCATTCGATAACTACGCTGTTGGCAGACTTCAGGCTGAATTTGTAAAGAATATGCTCAGCCTTGACACAAATCCTGCTACATACAATATCGAGTTCGTTGCCGGAGATGCCGGCGACAACAACGCAAAGTGCTTCTTCGACGGCGCTTATGAAGTTCTCAAGCCGCTCATCGCTTCCGGTACTCTCAATGTCGCTTCCGGAAAGACTGAGTTTGACCAGGTCGCTACCAAGGGCTGGACATCTGAAAACGCCGAAAAGAATATGACAGAAACTCTCAATACTTTCTACGCTGATGCAGACCTCGATATCGCGCTCTGTGCAAACGATTCAACAGCTCTCGGAGTTACAAGAGCTATCGAAGCTGTAAAGGGCGGCTCGAAATTCCCGCTTACAACAGGTCAGGACGGCGACATCGAAAACCTCAAGAACATCGTTGACGGCAAGCAGGCAATGACAGTATACAAGAACCTTAACGACGAATCAAGCGTTGCTGTTGACGTCTGCAAGGCTATCCTTTCGGGAAATACTCCTGCTGCAAGCCTTGTTGAATCACTTTCAGCCGAAGTAAACTACGACACATCTTCATACAACAACGGCAAGAAATACGTTCAGTCCTATCTGCTCGTTCCTACTGTTATCACAAAGTCTGAACTCCAGTTCCTCGTTGATACTGGAAACTACAAGTGGGACAGCGATAAAAAATACCTCGAGAAGTCGTAAGTCATTCCTTTAAGGCAATACCGCACAAAGACGTCAGGCGGTCTTTGTGCGGTGTTGCCTTAAGCATTATCAACAGCACTCATTATTAATTATGAGTGCTGTTTTTTTGTTGTCTTTTTTAAAATAGTGTGATATAATAAAACTGTACTATTTATACATTTATTATATAGCAAAGTCACGCTCTTACACAACACTGAAAGGAGCAGATTCATGAACGATAAAAAACCACTGCCTTACTACATCAAAACTATAATTTTCCTATTCCTGTGCATAGTTGTCAACGTTGTCGGAAGGACCCTCGCCTCCGAGCATTCGCTCCCCGGCTGGTTCGATTCCTACGGCACCTTCTTCGCCGCATATGTCGCCGGACCTATCCCCGCTGCGATAATCGGTGCAGCGAGCAACGCTGTCTTTGCAATAAAAGAACCGGGCGTATTCCCGTATTTTATCGTCAGCATATTTATCGGTATCGGTGTCGGATATTTCACCAAAAAAGGATATTTCAACACTCTCTTCAATACAATGACTGTCGCCGGTACCATGACTATCGGCTCAGTTATTATCGCTTCCGTGCTGAATATCCTACTGAAAAACGGCGATATCGGAAATGCATGGGGAAACGGCGTAAAGGATTACCTTATAGAAAATCGCTTCCCTAAGACTGCGGCTATACTGATAGGCGAGTTTTACCTCGAATTTCCCGATAAGCTCCTGACCGTGCTCGCGCTCTTTATCTGCATAAAGCTCGGAAAAATGATAAAAAACAAAAAAGAACTCGCCAAAAAGGCTGCCTCAGCCTCAGCAGCCGTGCTGATACTCGGCTGTTTCATCGTTCCGTCAGTTCCGAATAAGGCGGAGGCTATCACAATGCCGGATCAGACCTCCTACGTTCAGACCATTTACAACGGCAGCAACGGTCTGCTATGCGGTCATGCGAACGCTATGACCCAGACAAGCGACGGTATCCTCTGGATAGGTACGTATGCAGGTCTTTACCGCTACAACGGCTCGGAATTCCGCCATATGAGCGAGCTTGAAGAGATAAGGAACGTCAACTGCCTCTACGTTGACGAGGAGGGACGTCTATGGGTCGGAACCAACGACAACGGCGTCGCAATAATCATCAACAACAAGGTCACAAACGTTATAAATTCAGCCGACGGTATACCCTCGGATACGATACGCTCGATATGTCAGAGCTCGACCGGCGAATACTACATCGGAACCTCTGATGGCATCGTTACTCTTGAGCTCAAGATAGGTATTTCCAAAACCTCGGATATCCCCGAGATAGGCTATGTAGTAAAGCTTGCCGCTGATAAGCTCGGTCACACTGCGGCAGTAAACTCAGAGGGAAAGCTGTTTATTCTCAAAAACGGCAAAATAGTCTCATCGCTTGACGCCTCAAAGCAGGGACGCAAGTTCTCATGCTGCAACTTCACCGAGGACAACACGCTCTACGTAGGCTCTGACGACGGCTACGTGATCGAGTATAAGCTCGACGGCGATCAGCCCGTAAACAAGCGTAATACAAAATGCGACAATATCACCAAGATAAACAATATCTACCGCGAAGAGGACCAGATGTGGGTATGCGCCGATAACGGCATCGGCTTTCTCAACGCAAGAAGAGAATTCACGCTTCAGGAATCCGGAGATTTCAACCATTCTATCGAGAATATGATAATAGATTATCAGGGCAATCTCTGGTTTACCTCCTCGCGTCTCGGACTTCTCAGACTTTCGCGCTCGTCCGTTACGGATATCTACACTGATACCGGCATTAAGCCGAATGTCGTAAATACTACCGCTGTATTCGACGGTCTGCTCTATGTCGGTACTGACGACGGTCTCACTATCATTGATGTCATAAGAAGAAAAACTATCGAAAACGAGCTCACAGAAATGCTCAACGGCAGCCGTATAAGATGTCTCACAAACGACAGCTTCAGCCGCCTGTGGATATGCAGCTACGGAAACGGTCTGTTATCCGTTGACAGAAGCGGAAACATCAGGTCATATTCCGACGATGAAAGCCCCATAGGCAACCGAGTGCGCACCTGCTGCGAGCTAACTGACGGCTCTATTGCTGCGACCAGCTCGAACGGCATCTTCTTTATCAAAAACGGCACGATTTCCGGTCATATCCCATACAGCGACAGCTTCGGATATGCTCAGGTGCTCTGCCTGATGCAGACCGCCGACGGAACTCTCTACGCCGGTACGGACGGAAACGGCATCGCTGTTATAAAAAACGGAGCTCTCGACAGCTTCATAACTACCGATGACGGACTCACGTCCGGCGTTGTCCTCAGAATGGTATGCGACCCCGACGACGGCAGTATCTACATCGTCACCTCAAACAGTCTATGCCGCACATTCAAAGGAGTTACCGAAACTCTTTCCGCATTTCCCTACTCTAACAACTACGACGTTATCCTCGATGACGACGGCGAGATATTCGTCCCCGGAAGCTCAGGCATCTACATTCTGAACAAGAGGGCTCTCCTGAAAGGCGACAGCTCAAACTCAGTTCTCATCAATTCCAAAATGGGACTTATCGGCTCGCTTACTGCTAACTCATTCAGCGCCAAGGACAACAACAAAAATGTCTTTCTCGCTGCTGACAGAGGCGTATATGCAATGAATCTCGACAGCTACAAGCTCAAACAGCGCGCATTCCGCCTTAAAGTCTCAGAGATAAGGATAGACGACGAAAGCTTCTACGCCGACCGCGGAACAGAGCTCAAAATATCCCGCGATACGGCAAAGATAGAGTTTATTCCCGAAATCATCAACTACTCGCTTGATGACCCTACAGTCTCGTATTACCTCGAAGGCTTCGACCACGACTGGACAGACGTCAAGCAGAGCGAGCTCCTTTCTGTTGCATATACGAATCTCCAGCCGGGCGATTATAACTTCCATATCGCAATACGCGATGCAAACGGCAATATAATCGAGGAGAGCAGCTATCTTATAAGCAAGGAAAAGGTCATGTATGACAATCCGTGGTTCAAGTATTATCTGCTAAGTATCGCCCTTATCTTCATCGGCTGGCTCACATGGTTCATCACAAGAACTCAGCTCCAGCACACTATCAAGCTCAAAGAGACCGAGCTCGCAATGGCTCTCCAGCAGGTACAGATGGGCAACGAGACTATCCTTGCGATAGCGAAAACTGTCGATGCCAAGGACGAGCGCACAAGCAAGCACTCACAGCGCGTTTCCGACTATTCTGCGCTCATTGCGCGTGAATACGGCTTCACCAAGGAAGAGCAGGAAAACCTCAGAAATGCAGCCCTGCTCCACGATATCGGCAAGATAGGTATACCGGATTCAGTGCTGAACAAGCCCGGAAGACTCACAGATTCCGAATACGCAGTTATGAAGACCCACGTTACACGCGGCGCGGAGATACTCAAGGACTTTACCCTCATCGAACACGTTGTCGAGGGCGCTCGCTATCACCATGAGAGATATGACGGAAAAGGCTATCCGGACGGTCTGAAAGGCGAACAGATACCGCTCTACGGCAGAATAATCTCCATAGCAGATGCATTCGACGCCATGACCGCTAACCGTGTATACCGCAAGCGTCAGGACTTCGATTACGTTATGGGTGAGCTCCACAAGGGCAGGGGAACTCAGTTTGACCCCGACCTGCTCGATATCTTCCTCAAGCTGATTGACGACAAGGTCATAGACATCGACGCGATATATGCCAATGCTCCTGCCGCTCCGGAGGAGGAGAAGAAAGAAGAGGTCAATAAAGAAAAAAAGGAGGAGGATAAAGCATGAATTTAAAAAAGCGTAATATTATTTCCGCGGTAATAGCGGCTGTCATGGCAGTATCCTTCTTCTATATACTGCATAGGATAGAGAATCTGAATACTAAAACTATCGACTGCGTGAATGTCGGATTCATTTACGACGGCGACGCAAGCACTCCATACAGCGCAAATTTCATAAATGCCGCAAAACAGCTCTCTGCATTCTACGGCGACAAGGTAGATATCGTTGAGGAACACAACGTTCCCGATGAGGATTGTGAAGAAGTCATAGACAAATTCGCAAAAAAAGGCTGTCACATAATATTTACCAATTCCTATGGATATCAGGAAACGGCAAAGAAGATGTCGGAAAAATATCCGGATATCGAGTTCTGCGCAGCTACCGGAGACAATTCCGACAGCGATCACCCGAACTATCACACATTCATGGGAGAAATATATCAGGGCAGATACGTAAGCGGTATAATAGCCGGTCTGAAGCTAAAAGAAGAGATAAACAAGGGTATCATCTCCGAGAAACAGGCTGTTGTCGGCTATGTTGCGGCTTATTCATGTCCCGAAGTAATATCCGGCTATACGGCATTCCTGCTTGGAGTGCGTTCACAGTGTCCGAATGCGACGATGCGCGTAAGATATATCGACACATGGAACAACTTCTCGCTTGAAAAGGAAACCGCTGAAAAGCTCATAAGCGAGGGCTGTGTGATAATATCGCACCACACGAATACTATCGGCTCTGCTCTTGCCTGCGAGGAGGCAGACCGCCCGTATCCCGTTTACCACATCGGATACAATCAGGACATGATGGGCATAGCTCCTACAGTTTCTCTAACGAGTACCCGCATTGACTGGTCGCCTTATTTCATCTCAGCTGTTGAAGCTGTTATGCAGCATAAGGACATCGAAAAATGCACTGAGGGTATAATAAACGGCAACGACGTCAGCGGCGGATTCCGTGAGGGCTGGGTAAAGATACTTGATATCAACAATGCAGCAGCTACTCCCGGAAGCAGAAAGCTGATGAAAAAAGCTGTAGAGGATATGAGCGCAGGTAAAATACACGTATTCAAGGGCAAATATAAGGGCACAGACCCAAATGACCCGAACGACACCTGTGACCTATCAACAGAGTACATGGAAAACGCCAGCTCTTCAGCTCCGACATTCCACTATATCCTCAGCGACATAATCAAAATTGAAAATTGACAATACAGCCGCCGTCAGGCGGCTGTTTCACTGCATATATATCTTGACAAACGCCTCTAAAACTGCTATAATATTTACGTAAACTTATGGGCTTGTAGCTCAGTTGGGAGAGCGCTGCGTTCGCAACGCAGAGGTCGAGGGTTCGATTCCCTTCAAGTCCACCACGCCAAGCGGGCGCGCGCAACTCACGTTGACGCTCGTAAACTCGCTTACTTTGTACAAAAGGCAGACTATATTTTCGCACGTTGATACATTACTTGTAAGGCTACTGAGCAGAGTGTCCCCGCCGCCAACTTACGTTGACGCTCGTAAACTCGCTTACTTTGTACAAAAGGCAGACTATATTTTCGCACACGGCACATTACTTGTAATGATGCGAAATTAACTGCGGAGTTAATCCGCAATGTGAGTTCAAGCTTTAATTTATATCTGATATGACCGGTGAATAATAAATGGCTCGCCGCCGTTTATTATTCACTTTTCCGTATACACCAGAATCTACACGAAAGGACATTGCTATGAACGTCAGAGATTCTCTTCTGAAAGCTTTTGCAGACGCCGGAAGCAACTATATATCCGGTTCGGCTCTTGCGGAACAGCTCGGAGTAAGCCGCAATGCGGTATGGAAGGCTGTCAAGGCTCTTGAAAACGACGGATATACCATTGAATCCGTGACCGCAAGAGGCTACAGGCTTGCTGAAAATAACAATCATCTCTCCGAACAGCTCATCTCGGCAAAGGTGAATGCCTCCGTTCTCGGAAAGCAGATAATCGTTCTCGATGAAGTAGATTCCACCAACAACTACGCAAAAATAGTCTCAAAGGATATGCCGAACGGTACCGTCATCGTCGCCGACAAGCAGACCGGCGGAAAAGGCAGAATGGGCAGAAGCTTCGTTTCGCCCTCCGGAAAGGGACTCTACATGAGCATTATCCTCCACCCCGAGTTCAGTATAAATACAGCTCCGCTGATAACTTCTGCCGCTGCAGTCGCTACAGCTGAGGCTATAGAGGCGCTCAGCAAAGCCGATGTAAAGATAAAATGGGTCAATGACCTGTACATCAACGGCAAGAAAATTGTCGGTATCCTCACCGAGGCTTCCGTCGATATGGAAATGCGGGCTCTCGACATCGCCGTTATCGGTATCGGCATAAACGTCAGGAGCGTTAAGGGTATCTTCGATGAGGAGCTCAGCAAGCGTGCTTCGTCTATCGAGGACGAAACAGGCGAAATAATCGACAGAAACGCGCTCTGCGCCGAGGTCATAAACTCGCTCGACTCATACCTCAGCAAGATAGAGAACCGCGCATACCTCCGCGAATACCGAAGCAGAGAGCTCCTGACCGGCAACATCATCACCGCAAAAGTCGGAAGCGAGACTGTAACAGGCAAGGCTCTCGGTATCGACAGGAATGCAAACCTCATGATAGAGACCGAAAATGGCATTGTACGCAGCCTTTCCTCCGGCGAGGCGAATCTTTGCAGAATAAAAGAATAATATAAAAGGACGACCGTGGTCGTCCTTTTTGTTTATCCGCATATTTCAATTATTGCCTCAGCCATAAGCTCGGCGTTTTTGAGCAGCTCGCCGACTGTGATGAACTCGTCGGGGCTGTGCATATGGTAGTCCTTGCCGGGAAATTCGGCTCCGAATGCGACTCCGCCTTCTATCTCGTGGACGTAGGTACCTCCGCCGATAGCGATACAGCGTCCCTTTTCACCGGTCACGCGCTCGTAGGTTTTCAACAATGCCTGCACAAATGTTGAATTTTCGTCCGTACAGTGAGGCTCAACTCCCTCGCAGGAGTCGATATCAAAGCCGGCTTCACGCAGCTTTCCGCAGATGATATCGCTTATCTCAGCCTTTTTCCTGTCGAGAGGGAAGCGAATATCAATGCCGCCGTGAAGTCTGCCCTCCTTTGTATAGAGTATCGACAGCACGCAGGTCATTTCGCCGGATATCGGGTCTGAGAAGCCGAGTCCGCAGCTTTTTCCGTTGAATTCACCGTGCGGGAAAAGCTCCGCGAGCTTTTTCAACATTGGCACTCCGTAGTTGTTGAAAGTCAGAAATTTCGTTATCGCATTATCGCCCTTTTCCGGAGTTGAAGCATGCGCGGATACGCCCTTCATTTTGCCATAATTCAGCGAAACATCGCCGTTTTCTTCAAGTCTTACATCGTATGAGCAGAGCTGCGGCACGGCGTTGATAACGCCTCCCTCATCATATATTGCTCCATTGTTGAAAGGCGCCGAAAAATAGACCCTCAGCATACCCTTTTCCGCGTTTATGACCGGATATTCGCCGTCGGGAGTGAACACCATAGGCGGGAGCTCTCTCTTGCTGCGGTAGTATGCGAGATCGGCAGAGCCGTTTTCCTCGTTCGTACCGAAAATAAGACGGACGCCCTTTTTCAGCGGGATACCGAGCTCCCTGACCGCTCTCAGCGCAAACAGAGCCGCAACTGCCGGTCCCTTATCGTCGATAGCTCCACGTCCGATGAGCTTGTCGCCGTCCGCGGTCAGCGTGAACGGGTCGGAGCTCCAACCGCTTCCGGCGGGAACAACGTCAAGGTGCGAGAGTATTGCGAGCTCGGGCTCGGGAGCTCCGAAATCAGCCGAGCCGGCGTAGTTATCAACATTCTCAACAGCAAAACCGTATTTCCTGCATTTTTCAAGCATGAACGCAAGTGCGCGGGCAGGCTCCTCGCCGAATGGCTTGCCCTCAAGGGCTTCGCCCTGCACGCTCGGTATTGCTACGAGCTCGCTCAGCAGCCCGAGCATTTCGTCCTTGTGTGATTCGAGATATTTTCTGATTTCTGACATTTTTTACCTCCGCTTTTATCATAAAACAGCTTGCCGAAAATGTAAAGCAATAATCGCTTTACATCGCTGTTTTAAGGGGCGCAAAGATTATTTGACACCGATATACAGGCTTTTTCAGGAGTATATACACAAAAAACCGCAGCCTGCGCTGCGGTCTCCTGCTTCGCCGCTATTGCCTTATAGCGGCGGATAGAAAGAAAGGATAAATATGAAAAGTGAATATTTCAATTTTATCAGTTAACGATTGCTCTCTCTGTTTCCTTATCAAAGATGTGGATTCTGTTAGGATCGATAGCAACCTTGATGTCATCGCCGGGCTTAGCAGTAGATCTCGGGCTAACTCTTGCTGTGAGGTTGTTGCCCTCGCATACGAGGTAGAGATATGTCTCTGCACCCATCATTTCTGTGATCTCAACATATGCATCGATAACGCCTGTTGTAGCATTTGAGAGGTACATTTCCTCATCGTGGATGCTCTCAGGACGGATACCGAGAATGATGTCCTTGCCAACGTAGTTGCCGAGCTCGTCGTTTACCTTAGACTCGGGAACGATGATCTGGTACTTAACGCCTCTTGAGTTCTTGGTGTCGTTTGAACCGAACTCAACGATGAACTGACCGTACTCTTCCTTGAGAGTTGCGTCGATGAAGTTCATCTGAGGTGAACCGAGGAATCCTGCAACGAACTTGTTTACAGGGTTCTCATAGAGGTGCTGAGGAGTATCTACCTGCTGAACGAAACCGTCCTTCATACATACGATACGGTCGCCCATTGTCATAGCCTCAGTCTGGTCATGAGTTACGTAGATGAATGTAGTACCGAGCTTCTTGTGGATCTTAGCGATCTCGGTTCTCATCTGAGCACGGAGCTTAGCATCGAGGTTTGA
>JAEEGL010910072.1_pt1 | contig 27425 bp, 26 predicted proteins | sample 9134231 | NCBI WGS metagenome assembly JAEEGL01 (sample SAMN16246548, study PRJNA631951) | gut metagenome | biome: gut microbiome; feature: rumen; material: fiber-attached | host: Bos | place: Iran: Karaj | collected 2018-10
ACTTTGCGAAAAGGTCTGTCCCGTGGTTTCACAGGCAGACTTCGTCAAGCGATATGACACTCCGGCCGTCTACGCCGCATACTCGAAGGACGAGGGAGTCCGGATCGACAGCACTTCCGGAGGAATCCATTCGATGCTGGCCGAGAAGATGTTCGACAGAGAAGCCTTCATCGGCGGTGCGGTATATAACGAGGACCATACCGTCTCCCAGATAATCACAGATGATAGGGAAAGGCTGCCCGAGATCCGCAGTTCGAAGTACCTGCAGAGCAACGCTTCTTCAGTATACAAGGCTATCGCCCAAAGGCTTAAGGAGGGTAAGAACGTGTTTTTCTGCGGCACTCCCTGCCAGGTACAAGCGCTATACAAGTACCTGGGAAAAGAGTATGACAATCTTGTCACTGCGGACTTTCTCTGCCGCGGTGTTAATTCACCGAAGGTTTTCCTCGCCTATATGGAAATGCTCGAAAAGAAGTATGGTTCCAAGGCGACCGCTGTCAAGTTCAAGTCCAAGGAGAAAGGCTGGCACAATTTCTCCGTCAGGGTCAATTTCGAAAACGGAAAGGTTTACTGCCGCGACCGCTGGCATGACCTCTTCTTCATAGGATACCTCCAATACAACAATTTCGTCCGCCCCAGTTGCTACAAGTGCCACTTCAAGTGCTTCCCGCAGAAGTCCGACATAACGCTTGCCGACTTCTGGGGCATTGAGAAGCTCGATCCTTCGATGGATCAGGACAAGGGGACCTCGATGGTAATGATCAACTCGGACAAGGGCGCCGCTCTCTTCGATTCAATAAAAGACAAGATTGTCTGGAAGATGTTTACACGGGAAGAAGCTGCTGCCGGAAACCCGGCTATGACTCATTCTCTCAAATCCAAGTTCCCCACCAGAAACGCATTTTTTGCTGACCTCGACCGTCTCCCCTTCGATAAAGTAGCATTGAAATATTTCCCAAACGGAAACGGACATCCGAAACTGAACAGAATTATGAGCACACCCGGTAAAGTATGGAAAAGAGTCTCCGAGCTGGGACTTAATCTTCCGGCCTGGTCAACATTCATCAAGTACAATTTCTTCTCCCAGAAGGTTAAGAAAGGCACTCGAGTCCCCTTTAAGAATCTGAAACACACTGTCATTCAACTCGACGAAGGGGCCCAAATGATCCTCAATGCACACCTCAAGGTAGGGGAAAAGCAAGTACGGAAGTCGAAGCTTGAAACCAGGATTCTGGTTGAGAAAAACGGTGTTCTGCAAGTAGACAGGCCGTTTACGATTTTTGCCGGAAGCTATATCAGGGTTATCGAAGGTGGCAAGCTGCTTCTCAAGGGCAATGGATTCATTAATGAGAATGTCCAGATAACCTGCGGAGACCGCATAGAGATCGGCAAGGGCTGTTTTATTGGCCGGGACGTGGTTATACGTTCATACGATGCTCACCGGATCAATAAAGAGGGCTATCAGGTTTCCGCTCCCATCGTCATCGGCGACCACGTTTGGGTTGGGCAGGGTGCGACGATACTCAAAGGGGTTACTATTGGCGATGGCGCAATCATAGCCGCTGGGGCGATTGTGACTAAAGACGTCCCAGCCCGCGCGCTTGTGGCTGGAATTCCTGCTAAGGTTGTGGAAGAAAACGTCGAGTGGAATTAAGATGAATCTGCTGATAATAGGCGGCACAGGTGTCCTGAGTACTGCCGTAGTGAACGAAGCGCTGACGAAAGACATAGCAGTCACTATGGTCAATCGCGGTAATCGTCCTGACAGGATCCCTTCCGGAGTGGAACTGATCAAGGCGGATGTCCGGGATTCCGAAAAGCTGAAATCGTTGCTCAAAGAGAGGCACTTCGACGCTGTGATCGATTTCATCTGCTATACCAAAGAGCAGATATCCAACAGTATAGAAGCATTCGGCAATGTAGCTGACCAATACATATTCATCTCATCTTCCTGCGTTTACGACACTTCCATTCCTGGCTCCAAGTCGGAAGACGCCCCTAAAGGATTCAAGGACTGGAACTATTCGACCGACAAATGGGATTGCGAGCAGTATCTGGCGGACAAGGCCGCTGAACTTGGTATTTTATATACCATAGTCCGTCCCTGCATAACGTACGACGACACAAGGATTCCCTACGGAATAATGCCTCCTTATGGATATCACTGGACTCTGGCAGCCCGAATTCTCAGCGGCAAGCCCGTCATTACCTGGGACGGCGGAACAGCGCGATGGAATATGATGAGAGTTGAGGATTTTGCAGTCGGGATTGTAGGGCTGACAGGAAACCCGAAGGCTTACGGCGAGGCATTCAATATCTGCGGAGACGAGGCAGCTTCCTGGAATGAGGTATTGGATACGCTGGGTCAAATCCTCGGGAAAGAAGTCAAGATTGTCGACGTTTCTTCCAAAGCATTGAAAGCATACTGCCCCGGAAGAGAAGGCGAGATATCCGCCAGGGCACTGGATGCAGTTATCGACAACAACAAAATCAAGCAGGCGGTTCCAGAGTTCAGGCAAATCATTTCGCTTGAAGACGGCATCCGGAAAACCGTGGAAGCCTACAAAAGACAGAATTACCAGAAAGGCATAGACTGGAGATTTGATGCCGAAACCGACGGAATCATTCGGAAATGGTGCAAAGAGAAGCACATCAAGATGCCCGGGAATCTCCGTTTTATTGACTACTTGGGCAATGCTTCTCTGAAGGACCGGGCAGCATATTACTTCACTCTGTACAAAGACTCCTTGTTCGTGCGGATTATCAACAGAATTAAGTCACGCAAGTGAATAAGGATTGCTTTTGAATGATAATCAAGGCATATAGAAGCATTAATAGATTAAAGCGGGATTGGGAATACCTTTACCTGACGTCCGATACTGTTTCTAATCCTTTTCAGTCATTTATCCCAAACAAGGTTTATTACGATGCTTTTTATCTGGGTATCAGCAGAATGTTCCTGAGGCCGCTGTTTATCCTTTCGCGGCAGGATTCCAACGAGTTGATCCTTCCCATCATAGTGGACCGTCGGAAAAAGAGAATCACCGAATTTGCCCCTTTAGATTATTACGACGTCCTGTACTCAGGCTCATTGGATCTTCTTGTGCCGACCCTTGATTGGATTATCAAGTCATTCCCTGGTTATACCCTGGCTTTTTCAAGAATCAATCAGGCCGCCGCACTCTCCTGCCTAAAAGATTCCTGGCAAAACAACTGTGAGAACTGTGTGCAAATCCCATTGGACAAAGGTTCCTATGATGACTATTACCTTTCCATTTCCAAGCACCAGCGACAGAACCTGAGAACCGCTTACAACAAATTGGCGAAAGAAGGGATATCAATCTCTCTATCCCATTATGATAATGGAACCTTGCCGCGTAAACTCAGGAAACGATTACAACGTTTATATGAGAGCAGGAAAGCGGCTAAAAATGCATCATCCTTGATAAAGCGAGTTTATAATAGGATTTCGAAGCCCGTTTTCAAGATTTTGACAAAAATGGAATCAGGAGCAACATATGTGCTCTATCTTGATAATGTTCCGGCCGCTGTTATGATGGGTGCCTTTACAAAAAATGGCGACAAGTTTGTTGTTCCCATTCTTTATTCAAACAACGATTATCTGCGTTACAGCCCAGGTATCATCTTAATCAATGAAGTGATCAAGGGTTTGATTACTGACGATGTCAAAGCTCTTGATCTTGCAAGAGGTGATGAGACTTATAAGTATGCGATGGGAGGAATAACTCACTTGAATTACACCGTAATACATCATCCTTAAATTGTGACCACAATCTCCTCCAATACTACGATTGCCAAGAATACCATTCTGCTGTATGGTAGGATGCTGTTGCTCATGGTGGTATCGCTTTATACCTCCAGAGTGGTCCTCAGCATGCTTGGAGTCATAGACAATGGTATTTATAATATCGTCGGAGGAGCGGTCGGAATGTTTTCCTTCCTCAATGGAGCATTGTCCGGAGCTACTTCCAGATTTCTCACATATGAGCTGGCACGGGATGACAAAGAAAGGCTTAAACTGACCTTTGTTTCAGCACTTTGGGCTCACATACTGGTAGCATTGCTAGTTCTCATTCTCCTTGAAACCGTAGGCCTCTGGTTCGTCAACCACAAATTGGATATTCCTTCTGACAGGATGAATGCCGCCCGAGTCGCATTCCACCTATCAGTGGTTGCCTCCATGATCAGCATTACTCAGGTACCCTATTCTGCATCTCTCATTTCACACGAGAGAATGGGAGCTTTCGCATATATGAGTTTGCTGGAAGCCGGTTTAAAGCTCGCTATATGTTACCTTGTGATCAAGACGCCATTTGACAGATTGATTTCATACGCTGTTTTAATTCTGATTATCAAGGTATTGATTCAGTCCATATACAGGTTCTACTGCATACGTCATTTCCATGAATGCAGATTGATCAAGGTAAAGGACGGAACATTCTTCAAGCCAATACTCTCTTTTTCTGTATGGGACTTATTGGGCAATTTAAGCGTAGTCGCCCGTAATCAGGGTATTGACATAGTCCTTAATATGTTTTTCGGCCCGGCCATCAATTCAGCTGCCGGTCTTGCCGGGACCGCGGGAGGGGCGGTACACGGTTTCGCCACAAATTTCCTCACTGCAATAAGACCGCCGATTCTTAAGTCGTACGCGATTGGCGATTATGCCAAAATGGAAGAGTTGATGATTACAGCATCACGTTTCTCATATAGCCTGCTCGCTCTTCTAAGCGTCCCCTTTTTCTTTGAAAGCCAGTTCATTATGAACATCTGGCTCAAGAACCCGCCTGACCATACTGCATTATTCTGTGCCATAGGGTTGGCGGAAGATCTTGTGGCGGCAATCTTCCTACCTCTTGTATTTGCCATTCATGCAAGCGGCAACATCAGGAGAATGAGCATAATAAGCGGCTGCATATGGCTTCTGTCAGTCCCAATCTCTTATGCCTTACTTGCACTTGGCGTATTCCCGGAAGTATGCTATCTTGTCCGAATCGGCCTGCTTTTCCTGATAGTTCCTTCCAACTTGTACATCACAAAAAAGAACATTCCCGCCTTTGATGTCCCTTTATACTTGAGAAAAACAATTGTAAAGATATTGCCCGCTTCCGCCATCGTGCTTGTCGCTACTTTTCTTATTTATCGATTATTCCCCGGAATGTCATGGCAAAGATTTATAGCAACCGGTTTCACATCCTCTGTAATGGTTTGCCTAACATCCCTGTTCATTATCTTCGATAAACAGACGAGGGTTGCTCTTGTTCAAAAGATAAGCCGTTTTATTTCCAGAAAGAATGCATAAACCGGTAAGCATCATTACTCCCTGCTATAATGGCGAAAAGTATCTGACAAGATACTTCGAGTCCATTTTGGCTCAGACATATCCCTCCGTTGAACTAATATTTGTCAATGACGGATCTACTGACGGAACGGAACGGATTGCCCTGGAGTATGGAGAGAAACTCAAGGCAAAGGGTTACGGCTTCATTTATATTTACCAGCAGAACGCTGGTCAAAGCGCAGCAATCAATCGAGGACTGAAGATTTTTAAAGGGGAATATCTCAACTGGACCGATTCTGATGATTATTTGACTGATGATTCCATTGAAAAAAGAGTAGACTATTTGGAAAACAATCAGGAAGTTGGCCTTGTAATTGGTTCAACCACTCTAGTTGATGACATCAACTATCAGCCTATTGGAATACAAGAAGAGAAATCAATAGGGTCTGTCGGTCCCAGGGTTCTGATTGAAAAGTATTTGAACGGTTCTTTTATCGTTCCGTGCTGCTCAACAATGGTTAGAGCCAGTATGTTACGGGAATCAATGAACGGCCGTATGCAAATAGAGGAAGTCAGGGAAATCGGCCAGAACTATCAGTTGTTTATCCCGATTATTTTCAACCATCCCGTCAGGTACATTCCAGATATGCTTTCATACTGTGTCGTTCATTATGACAGCCACTCCCGTTCGGGTAAGACATTTGAGCAGAGAATGCATATTATGGATGTAGCAAGAGATACCCTGAACAGCATTTCTGAACGGATTAGAATCAATCCGGAAGAGAAAGCCTGGTTCAAATCCAAGATAGCTGAATACGACTGCAAGAACCGTCTTGAGATTCTTCAGCATTACAGGAGAAAAGACGGGATGAACGGAATCATCCGGCGGATGAAGCAGCTGGGTTGCTATGACACTTCAGCCAGAAAAACAGTCCTAAAAGTCAGGTATCCTTTCATCAAGCGGCTGGCGGATCGCATTTGGCAGAAAAAGAATAGATGAAAGTCGGCATCATAACAGAACCCTTATATGCCAACTACGGCGGCATACTTCAGAACTACGCCTTGCAACAGGTTCTGAAAAAGATGGGCCATAATCCGGTCACTCTGGATTATATGCCTTCGCTCTCTTTCGGACGATATCTGCTGTACGTTGGAAAGAGCATCATCTGCCTCCTCTCCCCTTCCAGACGTCACAGAATCAAGCCTTACAAGCATTTTCTGGAGCGCCCTGCAGAGATTGACGCCTTTGTCCGCAAGTATATCGACAAGACAGAAACCATCTCGAAGTACTCCAGAAGGATTCTGCGTAAATATGGCATAGAGGCAATTATCGTGGGGAGTGACCAGGTATGGAGAAGGGCTTACAACAAGAATGTCCTTGGCGATATGTACCTTTCGTTTGCCAAAGGCTATCCTTGCCATAGAATTGCCTACGCCGCCTCTTTTGGAGTGGAAAAATGGGATTATCCTGCTGAGGATTCCTTCATGGCCAAGGATCTTATCCGACAGTTCGAGGCCGTTTCGGTCAGGGAGAATTCCGGCATTCGGCTCTGTAAAGAGAACCTCGAAACAGATGCTGAAGCGGTCCCCGACCCCACTTTGCTTCTGGATGCCTCTGACTACGAAAAGCTCTGTTCGAAACCAAACCAGGAAGAAGAACCTTATCTGGCAGCCTATGTTCTCGACATTAACGCCGAGAAAGAGGCATACATACGGTCAATCGCAGAATCCAAAGGCTTAAAAATCAGACGAATGACGGTATCTGACAACGGAGAATCAATTGAAGAATGGCTTTCTTCTATCCGAAATGCAGATTTTGTCATCACCGACTCTTACCACGGCACTCTCTTTTCCATCATTTTTCAGAAACAGTTCCAGACTATTGTCAACAAGGAAAGAGGGGCCGACCGCTTCAAAACACTATTTGAGAGAATCGGCTTGACCACAAACCTTTTGGATGAGATTCCCGAACTACCGGGACCGATACACACCATTGATTATAGTTTACTGTATCAATACCTTCGTGAATTAAAAGCAGAAGGAACTGCTTTTCTTGAAAAGAATCTCCAACAATGTCAGTAAGGAGCAGTTTAAAGCAAAGATATCTTAGGTTTACCGAATTCAAGTGGATTGTCGGAGTTGCTGATTTCTCTCGGGATCTGGTATTGGACCCCGATAAGAAACCCCGTATTCATTGGATAAGGAACAACTCCGATAAAAGTTGGTTTGCCGACCCGTTTATTCTCTCTGCAACAGACAATTACATCAGCATTCTTGCCGAGGAGTATTTCTACTCCGAACGCAAGGCAAGGATTTCCAAACTGGTCGTAAACCGCCACGATTGGAAACTCGAAAAGGTTGTTCCTGTGATTGAAATACCGACTCACCTCTCCTTCCCGGCTTACTATCGTGAGAATGGCAGAGTTTATATCTATCCTGAAAGCACCAAATCCGGCAAATTGACACTTTACAAATACGATGAGGAAAGGGAATCCGTCAAACCTGTCAAGGATTTATGCAATTGTCCGATTGCAGATGCCGTAATTTGGGAATCAAGCAGTAAACCCTATATCCTGGCAACCACGGCGCCTAAGGATAACGGCAAAATACTGGACTTTTACCCTTATGAGAGCATTCCTGCAAACGGGCCTGAAAAGCACTATTCATTCAAGACAAATACGGCCAGGAATGCAGGGCTGCCATTTCGTCTTGAAGGGCGCACATTCCGGCCTGCGCAGGACTGCACACTACGTTATGGTTCCTGCGTCGTGCTTCAGGAAATATTGGAAGGAAATGACGTTATCCGTTTCAAGGAGATCAAGCGGCTGTACTCTCCCCTATTCCGATATAATTTGGCATTCCACACCTTCAATGTCTTCGAAAACAGATTAGTCGCAGTGGATGCCGAAGGATTCAGACACGGACTGCTGGCTCAATTATTCTATTATATCCGAGAATTATTCAGATAATGGTTTCCAGTAAGCCTTTGGTTTCAATCATTTTACCTGTTTACAACGGTGAAAAGTTCCTTAGAGGAGCTGTGGAAAGCGTATTGGCACAGAGTTGCCAGGACTGGGAACTGCTTTTAGTCGATGACGGATCCAATGACGGATCTTCCGCCATCTGTGATGAATATGCCGATCAAGACGAGAGGATAAAGGTGTTTCATCAACCCAACGGAGGAGTAAATTCGGCAAGGGCAAAGGGAATAGAGAATACAAAGGGCGGGTTTCTGGCATTTCTGGATGCGGATGACGCTATGATGCCGGACGCAATCGACTATATGATTGGCCTGATGCAGGACGGGATAGATTTGGCCGCCCGTGGAAGAACAGACACAACAATAGACAAAGAAGCCTATCTGAAAGCTTTGTGGAAGGGGCAAACCGGCCCTGAATTGTGGGGAAAGATGTTCCGAACCTCCTTGTTCAGACAGACTGAATACAAGCTTGAAAGACGAATGGCAATGGGTGAAGACCTGCTGCTGAACTCGATATACGCATTGAATATCAGATCTGCACACTTGTTCACAAAAGATGTTTATTCTGTGAATCGTGGCAACGAGGCATCCGTTACCAGGACCTTCAAGCACAACTGGGAATACGAGAAGTACTATTTCTCGAAGGTGGAGGAGTTGTTCCTGAGCAGATGCACCGGACTGGCATCATACGACCGGATCAAGTTGCTGGTGGGCAAATCCTGGCTGAATGCGATGAAATACGTGATGCTCGATGGCGGTTCCATCAATTACGGCGACCCTGAATTCAAGGCCGTAAAGGCTTATTTCAAGGAGAGGAAAGAGGAGCTCGGCCCGAGCGAGAGGATGCTCCTTTCCGTCCGGAATTCCGCACTTTACCGCCTCCTTTTGAAATCGTTTCTGTCGCTGAAGAAAAACTGATATCAAATGCCAGGATACAGAGAGAGACAATCCAATTTCGAACTGCTCAGGCTGGTCGCGATGTTCCTGGTGCTGACGCTCCACGGATATGGAGTCGCCCTCGGCCTGCCGTTGAAGGAAGATTTCCAGATTTCCCCCTTATCTGCATCAGCAAGGACAATAATCGAGTCGTTCTCCATTGTGTGCGTCAACGTATTTGTCCTGATTTCCGGATGGTTCGGCATAAAGCCAAGTATCAAGGGCTTTGCATCCTTCATTTTCCAGTGCCTGTTTTTCTCCGTATGCGTTACTGTAGTTGCTCCGCTGCTGGGAATAGGAGATGCCCTTTCGCTGTCTGATATCGGAGGGATGTTTTTCCTGGGCAAATACTACTACTGGTTCGTAAGATGCTATCTGTGCCTATATATTCTTGCGCCCGTACTCAACGCTTTCATTCAATCTGCCGGCAAAAAAACATATATAATTGTATTGGCAGGGCTCTTTGCCATTCAAACAGTATATGGATGGACAGGAAGTATGATTGATTTTGACAGGGGCTATTCCGTATTGTCTTTCGTCGGGCTGTATCTGCTGGCGAGATATGTCAAACTGCACGGAGGAGCCTTGTTCAGTTTGAACAAGTGGGCGGACCTGGCCATTTATATCGGTTTGTCGCTCATACTGGCAGTTGCATATTACACAGCTGTGATGTTGGATTTGGAGGAGGTTTCTTCACACCTGTTCGTCTATATCAATCCCCTGGTCATCGCATCGGCCCTCTTCCTTCTGCTGTTCTTTTCCAAAATCGACTTCAGGAGCAAAGCCGTCAATTATATCGCCCGTTCCGCATTTGCAGTCTATCTGCTTCACCTGAACGTGAAGGTATGGGACAGTTTCCTGGATACCTGTTTCCGGTTTTATGCCGGCAACGGCTTCCCGAGGGCTTTCTTTATGATTCTCCTGTTCATTTTATCCTTGTTTGCGGTCGCCATCCTCATCGATCAGATCAGGTTGCTGCTCTGGAAACCCTTTGATAAACTTTTAGAAAAGCGACACACCGCACAATGATCCCCAAAGTCATACACTATTGCTGGTTCGGCCGGAATCCCCTTCCGGAGTCCACCAAGCGCTACATCGAGAGTTGGAAAAAGTTCTGCCCCGACTATGAGATAAAGGAATGGAACGAGAGCAACTTCGACATACATTGCAATGCGTACATTTCGGAAGCATATAAGGCCAAAAGATGGGCATTCGTTTCTGATGTTGCGCGTACCTGGGTTTTGGTAAACTGCGGCGGTGTCTATTTTGACACCGATGTCGAGGTTCTCAAGCCGATTGATTCCCTACTGGAATATGAAGCATTCACCGCCTTTGAATCCAAATTCCAGATTGGAATGGGCATCCTTGGCTGCGAAAAGGGACACCCGATGTTTGTTGAGCTTTTGAAAGAATACAACAATACCCACTTCATTCTGCCAGATGGGACATACGACACTGCCGTCATAGGCAGGCGATTCAAGGAAATCTGCCTGAGGTACGGCTTTGTGCCGGACAACACGCTTCAAACCGTCAACGGACTGACCATCCTGCCCAAAGATTACTTCTATCCTAGCGATCCGATAACCAAGGAGTTCAAGGTTACGGAGAATACGCTTACCGCCCACTACTACGATGCTTCCTGGATATCGCCGGTGGACATTTTCGGGCGCACTCAACAGGGACGGTACAAATTCATTCCAAAGAAATTCCGACCGCGTTTCACCCGCTTGATGGGCATCCTGAAATACGAAGGAATCGGCTCTGCCTTCAAGGCGGCATTCAACAATCTCTCAGGCAAGAAATGAGACACGCCTACCTCATATTGGCCCATAACGAATTCGGGGTACTGGAACGCCTGGTCCACGCTCTCGACGATGAGAGGAACGATATCTTCATTCATATCGACAAGCGGGTTCGTACTCTGCCCTTTTTAAGCAGGAGCAAAGGTAAACTGGTTCTGCTCCAGAACAGGATCAAGACATATTGGGGAGATTCGTCCCTGATGAAAGCCGAAATCCTGCTGCTCCAGACGGCAAGAGAAAGCGGAGAATATGCCTATTATCATATCATATCCGGAGTGCATTTTCCTTTGAAAAGCCAGGATGAGTGCCATGGTTTCTTTGACAGCCATTATCCGAAATCCCTCTTGATGACGATGGAAACCAGCCGGGAAGAGATGGCATACAAGATAGGCAGGTATCACTTCTTTGTTCCATTCCTGGCACCCAAGGGCTCATTCAAGGCCAATATCGCCAATTTCTTATGGCGAGGCCTGCTTTATATTCAGAAGCCCTTCCCGACTAGAAACCTCAAAGGAATAGAGGTGAAGGCAAGTCAGTGGTGTTCAATTACTGATGGAGCCGCCGATTACATCCTTGCCCATAAAAAAGAAGCCCTCGCCCGCTTTACACATACCTTCTGCTGCGATGAGTATTTCATTCCATCACTTCTCTATGAAGGACAATTAGCCTATGAATCCGTACCCGAACTCATGTATGTCAGATTCAGGCGGTACAGTCCCAGGGTTTTGACTATCGACGATTTCTCAGACCTGATGGAATCCGAATGCCTGTTTGCCAGAAAATTTGGCGCGCAAAGCTTGACACTGATCAATAGATTGGAAAAACAATAGAGATGAAAAAGATACTTACTTTCATTATCAACCTCAAGGAATCGGCCGAGCGAAGGGAGTATATGAAAAATGTCCTTTCCGGATTTGACTTCCTGGACATTGAGTTCATTGAAGCTGTCAACGGAAATGCCTTGACAGTAAAGGAACTTGAATCAGTTTTCAATCAGAACAGGGCTTTCGTGCAGTACGGCAGAGTGCTGAGAGGAGGAGAGGTCGGTTGTTCCTTGTCGCATTTGAAATGCGCACAGGCACTGCTTGACAGCGGGGAGGACGTTGCCCTAGTACTGGAAGATGACCTTGTCATTCAAGACAATGAAATAGCCGTCTTGTTAGAAAAAATCAATGATTATCTATCATCCTCCGGGCCAGCCATAATACTGTTTTCAGGGGATTATTGGTTCTGGGGAAAAAAGCCGTTCGAAGGGAAATACCAACTGGCAAGCGTAAGGGAGGCGGTTTGTTCTCAAGCATATATGATTAACCGCGCAGGAGCGGAGAAGATGATTGAAATGGGGCCTTATCATCTCTCAGATGATTGGTTTGCAATTAAAAAGGCAGGTATAGAACTGTCTGCGCTATACCCTCATATAGCGGACCAGAACAGGTTGGACCTTGACACGGTTATCTCACCGGAATATACAGGGTTCATACGCAAGAATCTCAGCATCGGAAGACGAATTCACTCTTACTACCGTGCAGTGGTTAAAAGAATCCTGAAATATACAGGGCACTTCGAATACAAACGCTTTAAATGGTAAAGAAACACGCTTACCTCATTCTTGCGCACAACGACGTGCCGCTGCTGCAACTCCTTGTAGAGAGGATTGACGATGCCCGCAACGACATTTTCATCCATTGGGATCTCAAGTCGGGCGAAGTGCCTGAAATAAAAACCGACAAGGCGGGATTATACATACTTGACGAGAGGAAAAGCGTCAACTGGGGGGCCTTCAGTATGGTGGAAGCCGAATACCTGCTTTTCAAGAGAGCCGTTCAAAATGGCCCCTATTCATATTATCACCTGCTCTCCGGTGCCGACCTTCCCGTAAAGAGCCAGGATTATATCCATTCGAAATGCGATGAGTCCGAAGGGACTGAGTTCATCGCCCTTGCTGATGCCACTCAGGACGAACTGGATTACAGGGTTCAGCACCGATTCCTCTTTTCCGAACGTTTCAAGGGAGCGAATCTGCTGCAGCGCGCGGCAAGGAAGGCACTGATCAATCTCCAGGACTGGACAGGATATCGCAGGACCGATGTCAAAGTCTTCAAAGGCTCACAATGGTGCAGCATTACCCAGGACTTCGTGGAATTCCTGATTCACCAGGAAGGATTTGTAAAAAAACTCTTCTCGCACACCTTCTGCCCCGATGAACTGTTCGTCCAGACCGTTGCGATGAATTCCGGTTTCGCCACCCGCATCAAACAGGCGGAAACCGAGTTTGAAGGCAATATGCGCTATATCAAATGGGTAAACGGGGAACTGCTGCCGATAACGGATGCGGACCTTCCCGACCTGGAGCGCACGGACAGGTGGTTCGCCAGAAAGTTTTCAAGTTCCGACAAATCATTGGTATCTTTGGTAACACAACTCAGCCGATGATAAACGTATCAGTCATCATACCGGTTTACGGCGTAGAACGCTTCATCGAGCGCTGCGCCCGGAATCTTTTCGGTCAGACGCTGAAGGAGGCGGAGTTCATATTCGTTGATGACGCCACTCCCGACAATAGCATCTCGCTGGTCAACAAGGTGCTGGAAGAGTTTCCGGAAAGGGCGCAGCAGGTCAGGATAATCAGGCATCCCGAAAACAAGGGACTGCCTGCGGCAAGGAATACGGGACTCGCCGAGGCGCAGGGAGAGTATATCTATCACTGCGACAGCGACGACTGGGTGGAAACGGACATCCTGGAAAAGATGTACGACGCCGCAATTGGGAATGACGCCGATATCGCCTACTGCGACTTCTTCCTCTCCTTTGAGAAGAACGAAAGATATATGTCCAACCCGGACTACCGGACAGCGGAGGAGATGCTCAAGCGCGGCTTCCTGGGCGGAACGATGAAGTACAATGTATGGAACAAACTGGTCCGCAGGTCATTGTACACAGAGAACGCCATATCTTTCCCGGAGGGTCATCCTATGGGAGAGGATATGACTATGATACAGCTGGCAGCCGTGGCCGACAAGGTGATACACGTTCCGGAGGCTCTGTACCACTACGTAAAACTTAACGAGGGAGCCTATTCCAATTCCTACTCGCAGAAAAAGCTGGATGACATCCGGTTCAATGTGGACAGGACTGTCGCGTTCCTTGAAGGGCGGTTTGGCAACGACCTCGAGAAGGAGATCTCCTTTTTCAAACTGAGCATCAAGCTGCCGTTCCTTATTACGGACGACAGAAATATGTACAGACTCTGGAGCGAGTGGTACCCTGAAGCGGACAAATATGCCGATGCCAACAAAGACCTTCCCGGAAGGACCAGATTACTTCAGAAGATGGCGGCCAAAGGACGCTGGTGGTTTGTAAGGCTTTATTATAAAATGATATACAAGTTCATATACGGAACTCTTTACAGGTAATATGAAAATTTTTTTCAGGATTCTATTCTGTGCACTTATAGTTGACTTTTTCTTTTTCTCCTCCATTTTTACATTTTCCGGGGGAGTGAATACAAAGCTGATTCTCGGTGTTTTGGGTTTGGCTACTTTTGTTGTAAAGAGCATCAGAAGCGGTTCTGTAAGTGTAAGCAGGCAGATGGTAGTGCTCACGGTACTTGCTGCCGGAGTGAGCCTCGCCTCCTATATTTCAATGGTTTACAACAACACCGGAGACGATGCATACCTCACTTATGTGATATCTATGCTTGTCTGGCTTGCTGCCGCATATATGATGGTAGAGGTACTGAAGTTCGCTTATGGAAAGGTATCAGTGGAACTCATTGCCGATTTCATAATTGCTGTAAGCTTCATTCAGTGTGCCATAGCTATCCTGGGTAATATGTATGTTCCTGTGAACAATATGATTAAAGCTGTCTTTCCCGGAACAGGATGGCTGGACTCAGTGAACAGAATGTACGGAATCGGAGATACCACAGCCCTTGACACCGGTGGTATCAGATATTCAATCGCATGCGTATTGTGCGCCCATATGCTTGTCAAAACAGGAAAAGACAGAAAGGCCTTGATTCCCTGGTATATATTTGCATACGTCTTCATTACCATAGTCGGCAATATGATTGCACGCACCACCACTGTTGGCGCCGTCATCGCTTTGGTCTATTTGTTTCTCCATCTCGGTTCCAGCACAAACGTATCTTATGCCAAGTTACGGACTTTCGGATGGTTGGTAACCATAATAGCAATAATGGTGGTGGCTTCGATATGGCTATATGATACTAACGAGGTTATTCACAAAAACTTACGCTTCGCTTTTGAAGGCTTTTTCAGTTTGGTGGAGACAGGAGAATGGAATATCTCTTCCAACGATAAGCTTCTTTCCATGTATGTGTGGCCCGACAATCCTAAAACCTGGATTATCGGAGACGGTTACTTCAACAACCCTTACTGGGATCCGAACTATATGGGCGAAATGACCGACGGTTACTATATGAATACAGACGTCGGATATTTGAGATTCATTTACTATTTCGGATTGGTCGGTCTCAGTATCTTCTCGATAATGATTCTCTATGCCGGCAGTATGTGCCTGAAACGATTCAAGGAGAACCAGTTGCTGATTCTGATCCTTATTCTGATCCATTTCATCGTATGGTTCAAAGTTGCAACGGACTGCTTCTTCATCCTTGGCGTTTTCATTGCATTGTCATACATAAGAGACTACGAAGACAATCGATCAGAAAAAGAGAATCAGGTTAAAGCATTAAAATGAAACTCATCTACCTCATACCTGGCACCTACAGCGCGGCGGGAATGGAGCGGGTCCTGGCCGAAAAGGCCAACTGGCTCGCCGGCCACGGCTATGAAGTGATGATTGTTACCTGCGAGCAGAAAGGGCGGCAGCCGGCCTTCGAGTTCGACAGCCGCATCCGCTTCGAGGATCTGGCAATAGGATACGAGGAGAACAACGGCGGTTCGTTCGCCGACAAACTGATACATTATCCCGTAAAACAACGCAGGCATCGTAAGGCGCTCGAAGCCCTGCTTAAGAGGGAAAAGGCCGACATAGTGATTTCGATGTTCGGCAACGAGGCGGGATTCCTGCCCAGCATCAAAGACGGCAGCCGCAAGGTGCTGGAGGTCCATTTCAGCCGATTCAAGAAATTGCAGTACGGCCGCAAGGGACTCTGGGCCCTGGCAGACCGCTGGCGTACGCGGCAGGATGCCGTAACCGCCTCGAAATATGACCGATTCGTGGTGCTTACCGAGGAAGACAGCGGATATTGGGGCTCTCTCGGGAATATCAGGGTGATCTCCAATCCAAGGACATTCACCTTCGAAAAGCCCGCTTCCCTGGAATCCAAGACGGTTCTTGCAGTTGGTCGATATACCCACCAGAAGGGATTCGATATGCTGCTTGAAGCCTGGAAAAAGATTGATACCACCGGCTGGACCCTGCGCATCGCGGGCAGCGGCGAGCCGCTCGGAGATGTTCCGCCGAATGTAGTCACAGGCCCTTCGTCCGACATAAAAAGCGAATACCTCAACGCGGCCTTCCTGGTGATGAGTTCCCGTTACGAAGGGCTTCCGATGGTGCTTCTGGAGGCGCAGGCGGCCGGATTGCCTGCCGTCTCATTCACCTGCAAATGCGGCCCGAAGGACGTGATAACCGACGGCAAGGACGGCATACTGGTTCCCGAAGGGGACATCAACGGCCTTGCTTCAGGCATGCGCAAACTAATGGATGACAAAGAGTTGCGACACTCTATGGGCGAGGCTGCCTTCCGCAACTCCGACAGATACGACAAAGAGGCAATAATGGCGAAATGGGAGAATCTCTTCCGCGAATTATCGTAGTCTCGGCGGTCAATATCCGCAAGGGGGGCACCCTGACGATTCTGAGGGAGTGCCTCCAGTACCTGTCCTCCCAAGAGGGACTGAAAGTCTATGCCCTGGTACACAGGCGCAACCTCTGCGACTATCCCGGAATAGAGTATCTCGAATTCCCCTGGACAATAAAGGGCTGGGGACGCAGGCTCTGGTGCGAATATGTCACCATGCACCGCATCAGCCTGGAAATCGAAAAGAAGGAAGGCCGCGAGATCGACACCTGGCTATCCCTTCACGACACCACTCCGAGAGTGAAGGCGAAGCACCGAGAGGTTTATTGCCATACCTCCTTCCCCTTCCTGAAATGGACCCTGAGAGACCTTCGGATGGACCCGAAGATTCCCCTCTTCGCGATGTTCACCCGCTTCGCCTACCGCATCAACATTAAGCGCAACGACTGCCTGATAGTGCAGCAGGAGTGGTTCCGCGACGGCTTGAGCAGGATTACCGGCTTCCCTAAAGAGAAAATACGCGTAATTCCGCCCAAAGTGTCGCTGGAAGGAATCGAGCCCGAACCGGTTCAGTTCGACAAACCGACATTCCTCTATGTCTCCACCCCTGATTGCCACAAGAACTTCGAAACCCTATGCGAAGCGGCAAGACTGCTCGAAGGTGAGGTCGGAGAGGGAAGATTCAAGGTTCTTCTCACAATCTCTGGAGACGAGAACCGCTATGCAAGGTGGATTGCAAAGCGCTGGGGCGCAGTCGATTCTATTGAATTCACTGGCCATATGAGCCGTGAAAGGCTCTTTGGCTACTACAAGGCAGCCGACTGCTTCGTCTTCCCCTCGAGGGTGGAGACCTGGGGGCTGCCGATAACGGAATATATGATGCTCAACGGCGGCAGGATGCTTCTTGCGGACCTCCCCTACGCACACGAAACCGGAGGCGGAAAAGGAGAGTTCTTCCCCGTGACCGATGCTCTCCGCCTGAAAGAACTGATGTATGAAAGTATTGCAGCTCGGTAAGTTCTATCCCATCGTAGGTGGTGTGGAAAAGGTGATGTGGGACCTCACCCGCGGCATCTCTGGCCAAGGTATAGACTGCGATATGATCTGCTGCTGCCTTCCCGCCGATATGCCGGATGGCGGCATCATACATTTCAACGCCCACGGCCGTTGCATCTGCGTAAAGGCGTGGCGCAAAGTGGCGGCCACTATGCTCTCCCCCGCCATGGTATTCAAACTCAGGAAGATCTGCCGCGACTACGACATAATACACATCCATCATCCCGACCCGATGGCTGCCCTTGCGCTGTGGCTCAGCGGATTCCGCGGCAAGGTGGTGCTCCACTGGCACAGCGATATTCTCAAACAGAAGACACTTCTCAAGTTTTATAAGCCTCTCCAGAGCTGGCTTCTGCGCAGGGCTGACCGCATCATCGGCACCTCTCCTGTCTATATCGAAGCCTCCCCTTTCCTGGATGGATTCCGTGACAAGGCGGTCTGCGTGCCTATCGGAATAGAGCCGATGAAATACGACCCGAAGGAGACGGAATCCATCAAATCGCAGTTCCCCGGAAAGAGGATAATCTTCAGCATGGGCCGGCTGGTGGGCTACAAAGGATACAGTTATCTGGTTGAAGCCGCTTCGATGCTGCCCGAAGACCATATCGTAGTGATAGCCGGCGAGGGCCCTTTGAGGGAGGAACTCACGGCACAGATAAAGACTCTCAATCTGGAAGGGAAAGTGATTCTGACGGGATATTTGGAGAAGGAGGAGGCCGCTGCCTGGTTCAATGCCTGCGACATTTATGTGATGAGTTCTGTATGGAAAACTGAGGCCTTCGGAATCGTACAGATAGAAGCAATGTCCTGCGGAAAGCCGGTTGTTTCAACCCGTATTCCCGGCTCCGGAGTGTCTTGGGTAAATGCAGACGGAGTTTCCGGAATCACCGTCAAACCGGAGGATTCCAGGGCTCTGGCCGATGCTATTTTGGATATTACCTTAAAAAGTGATACTTTTGCAAGTTATTCGGTTGAAGCGCGAAAGCGTTATGAAGAACATTTCACCTTCGACGGAATGACACAGAATGTGATAAATGAATATAAAAACTTATAGAACGATGAAAAAAATCTTTTCTGTAGCCTTCGCGCTCACGATCCTTTCGATCGCCACCCTTTCTGCCAAGGATTTCAAGAATTTCTTCTTCGCAGTGCAGGGTGGCCCCACCTTCTCCATCAACGAGAACGGTCAGACCTATTTTGACAACAACAAGGCCCTCGACCTTCTCAAGTTCCAGGGTGCCGCATCCGTAGGTTATTATTTCAACCCCCGCTACGGCCTCAGGCTTTACGGAGAGTACAGCCAGAATGCAAGTGCCTGCAATTCGCAGGAGACCGCATCCAAGGGTTTCTGGCCCTACACATTCAACAGCGGCGTATGCTATGTTGACTGGATTATCAACGGCGGTGACGTATCCGCTCCCAAGGCATTCAACTGGAGGCCTTATTTCGGAATCGGCGCAGCTTATTCCTTCGGCCTCAAGTGGGGCACTGAAAAGCTTCATCCCTTCCAGACCGTAATGATTCAGGACGCTATGCCTGCTCTCAGCTATGCTTTCCGTTACGGTGTAATCCTCGAGTATGTTATCGGTGACACTTTCGGTATCTTCCTCGACGGAAGCCACGAGTGGTTCGCAGACAACTATAACGGAATGGCACCCAAGAACCCCGAAAATAAAAAGCAGGCTCTTGGATTCCCCTTCGATATGAAGCTCAACGCCAGCCTTGGCATAGCACTTCACTTCTAATATTATGAAGATCTTCCGAATTCTTCCGGCATTCCTGCTCTGCATAGTCCTTACCGTTTCTTGCGGCGTTTCGAAGCGGTTTACCTATATGCAGGACTTCAAGGTTGGAGAGCAGTTTGCCGTGAATGACGCACCCGAACTCAAGGTTCACGTCGGCGACCGTCTCGACATCGCGGTCACCTGCAAGAATCCACAGTTGGCCATCCCCTTCAACGTAGTGGGCGGCATAGTCAATATGGACATCAACGGCGGAGATGACGGAGGAAGATCTTCCATCAGTTCCGAAACGCCGCGCGGATATCTCGTGGATACTTCCGGCAACATCGAATTCCCCGTGCTGGGAACGCTCCACATCGTGGGTATGACTCTCAACGAAGTCAAGAACCACATTGCGAATCTCCTCATCGAGAAGAATTATATCCGGGAGCCTATCGTCAAGGTCAATATCCTCAACTTCAAGATTACGATGCTTGGAGAAATCGGTATCGGCGTTATGCCAATCCAGGAGAATCAGGTCAATCTTCTTCAGGCAATCGCAATGGCCGGAGGCACCCAGGTATACGGTAAAATTGACGACGTAAGGGTGATTCGCACCGCCAATGGCTACCGCGAGATGTACTCAGTAAATCTTAAATCAAAAGAGCTTTACAATTCCCCTGCCTTTTATCTTCAGCAGGACGACATCGTATATGTAATGCCTAAGTCAACCAAGATTTCAGGAAACGCATTCCAGTCCTTCTGGCAGTTTGTATCACCTGTAGTATCTACTATCGGAACATTGTCGATGGTATATCTTTGGATTGAAAGACTGTTGAACAATTAAGTGAATTATTCATATGAGCAACATTCAAGGTAACAATACTGAGAATCAATCCGTCAATTTGAAGGATCTGTTTTTCTTCCTTCTCCGGTATTGGTATTTGTTCGTCATCAGTGTCCTGCTATGTGTCGGATATCAGGCTTACAAGTACCTGAAGAGTGATCTGGTATTCAGGAGCACCGCGACAATTATCATCAAGAATCCCAGCAACAACCGTTCTTCGGTCAGGATGGACAGTTTCAGCAGCGCCATCAATAAGGTCAATGTCGCCAATGAAATACTGCAGTTCCGTTCGGTCAACACTATGACCGAAGTCGTCAAGAGGCTCGAAGCCAATGTCAGTTATACTGAACGCATAAAGCTCCGCGACGTGGAGATTTATAAGGATGCGCCTGTGCATGTGGTATTCCCCGATGATATGGAAGGTTACGCAAGGCTTGAGGTCACTCCCTTGAATGAATCCACGGTCAAGCTGAGCATAGCAGGAAAGAATGCCGAAGTCGCTCTGAATCAAGAGGTAAAGGTTCCTTTCGGAGTAATCACCATTGAACCGGCCAGGACCTATGGAAGCAGATGGTACGGAAAGCCCGTCACTGTTACCCATACGAATCCTGTTTCCGCTGCCAAAGGATTCCTTTCACGCCTCAAGATTGCCCAGACCAACCACGACGCCTCAATTCTGACATTTACCTTGATGGATTACTCCCGCTCTCGCGGAAAGGACATCCTCAACACCCTGATCAACGTCTATAATGAGGCGGCGATTGCCGAGAAAAACGAAGTTGCAATCAACACTGCTGAGTTCATCAACGAACGTCTCGACATAATCGAGATGGAACTCGGAAACGTAGAGGGCGCCCTTGCAAGCTACAAGAGCCGCCATCAGATAATGAGCGTAAACGAGTCGGCTTCGCAGTATCTGTCCCAGAGCAGGACTGCAAATGCCCAGATTGTTGAATATGAGACCCGTATCCGACTCGCGAACTACATCCGCAACTACGTTACCGACCCTGCAAACGACGACAACCTGATACCGGTCAATACAGGACTGGAGGATGGCCGCGTCGAAGGTTTGATTTCGCAGTACAACTCCATGAAGCTGCGCCACGACAAGCTCATTGCCGACAGCAGCCAGGAGAACCCTGTGGTGGTTGAGTTGGAATCCTCTATGGCCAGCCTGAAGCAGACTATAATCAGTTCCATCGACAACCTGATTACCAGTTACGATGTCAAAAAGAACGATGCTGCCGCACAGAGCGCCAAGAGCATTGACAACTTCGCCTCAATGCCTTCCAGGGCACGCGAGGTGCTCTCCATCGAACGCCAGCAGAAGATCAAGGAGCAGTTGTACCTCTACCTGCTGAACAAGCGTGAGGAGAATGCCCTCACCCAGGCGATGGTTGACAACAACGCCCGCATCATCGACAGCGCCGAAAGCACTTCCGCTCCCGTAGCGCCTGTCCGCAACAAGATGCTGCTGCTCGGCCTTCTCGTGGGTCTTGCAATTCCTGCTGTAATCCTCATCGGCCGCCTGCTGCTCGACACCCGCATCTACAGCCGCAAGGATATCGAAGATGTGGTCAGCGCTCCTTTCCTCGGAGTCATTCCGAAGAGCAAGGAGGCCAAGAAGAAGACCATCGTTTACGAAAAGAACAAACGAGGAGTATTCACCGAGGCCTTCCGTCTGCTATCCACCAATATGGAGTTCATGCAGCAGGGAGCCGACCCCAACAAGGGAAAGGTGATTACATTCTGCTCATTCGCATCTGGCAGCGGAAAGACTTTCATCGCCCTCAATATGGCAGCCTGCCTTACCGATGCCGGCAAGAAGGTGCTGCTGATGGACCTTGACCTGCGCAAGAGGGCTCTCTCCGACAAGCTCGGCCACAAGCACAAGACCCGCGGCGTCTCGAATTACATCTTCGACAGCAGACTCACCGCCGACAACATCATTATAAAGGATGTATTTGAAGGCGTTGACCTTCTCCCGGCTGGCCAGATGCCGCCGAACCCCGTCGAGATCCTCAAGCGTGAAAGGCTTGACGCCCTCATCGAAGAGCTCCGCGGCAAGTACGACTACATCCTGGCCGACTGCGTGCCTATCGACGTCGTGGCCGACGCTGTGGTGGTTGACCGCTTCGCAGACATCTGCCTCTTCATCATCCGTTCGGGCAATCTTGACCGCAGGATCCTTCCCGCCCTCGAGACCATCTATGAAAGCGGCAAGCTTCACAATATGGGTATCGTACTCAACGGCGCCGCAGTTTCCAAGAACCGCAAGTACGGTTACGGATATGGCTACGGATATGGTTACGGATACGGATATGGCTATGGTTACGGCTATGGCTACGGTGAAAAGGAAGAAGACGAGGATAAAGACTGATGCTTATAGCAGTAGATTTTGACGGGACAATCGTTGAACACGAGTATCCCAAGATTGGCAAGGAGATTCCTTTCGCCATCGACACCCTAATAGCTCTCGCCAATGAAGGCCACCGCATAGTACTGTGGACAGTCCGCGAGGGACAGCTGCTGACCGACGCCGTCGAGTTCTGCAGCAAGAGGGGTCTCGAATTCTACGCCGTAAACTCAGACTCGCGCACGGGTTCGCTCTTCGAGAAGCCCCAGACCCGCAAGCTCCGCGCAGACGTCTATATCGACGACCGCAACATAGGCGGCATCCCCGACTGGGGAACCATCTATGAAACGATTACCGGAATGCAGCTGAAACGGGAGGCTAAGCGGCGCAAGCACCGCAGGTTCTCCCTTTTCGGAGGCAGAAAAAGAAAATAACTTCCTGACTTATGAAAAGATTTTTCATAGCCGTTCTTGCCATCCTTCTCGCAGTTTCCGCCCGTGCGGAAGGCAACAGGTTCTTCGTCTCCTTCCAGGGAGGTCCCAGCGTAACGGCAGGCTGGGGAAGTACCAATTTCATCAAGTATGAGTCCTACGGGGATATGGTGGACTGGGTGAACGGAAGCATCGGCATCGGTTACTACCACAGCGACAAGCTGGGACTGAGGCTCCAGGCTGAACGCAACACAAATCACAGTGCTTATGTCATCGATCCCGTCCTCTACCGGAACGCCTTCAAGAGCACAAGCGCTTTCCTGGACTTTATTTTCTATGGAAAGACGGACAGGAATACAATCTACTGCAGGCCCTATCTGGGTCTCGGTGGCGAACTCCGCCACGATGTTTCGGAGTATGATCTCGGCTTCCGCTGCGGAGCGATCCTGGAGTATATGTTCTGGGAGTACGCCGGAATATTCCTTGACCTGAATACCGAATGGTTCGCCAGCATTGACGCCATCAAGGGAAACGGAAAGGTGTTTCCCCTTAGCGGAAGGTTCAACGCCCAGCTTGGCGTAGCAGTGCACTTCTAGTCCGGAATGCGGTAATAAAAGAAACGGCAGCTTCACGGCTGCCGTTTTTGTTTCTATGCGAAGAACTTCTCGACTTTCTTCACCGCTCCGGGCAGGGCGAAAATCGCCACCCGGTCGTAGGGTTTGATCAGAGTGTCTCCCATTGCGATGATGGTCTCGCTACCGCGGATAATACCGCCGATGACCGCATCCCTGGGAAAGTTCAGGTCGCGGATCGGAGCCTTCGTGATGGGGCTGTCGGGATTGACGATGTACTCTATGACATCGGCGTCCGAACCGTTCAGGCACTTGATTGTGCGCACCTTGTCGCTCAGTGTGAGGCGGAAGATACGGCTTGCGGTTGAGAGTTTCTTGTTGATGACCGAATCGATACCCATTTCCTCGGCAAGGGAGATGTACTCGATGTTCTCCACCTCCGCGATAGTCTTGGGAACGCCCATCTTTCGGGCTGCCACGCAGGCCATGATATTGGTTTCGGAACTTGAGGTGACCGCCACGAATGCATCGCAGGTGCGCACATCCTCTTCGTAGAGGAAATCGGAATTGCGGCCGTCTCCGTTGACCACCAGCACCTTCTCCCCTAATTTCTCAGCCAGTACGGCGCAGCGGGCCTTGTTGACCTCGATTATCTTCACGAAATCGGCGTGCTTTGAGAATTCCCGCGCCACGATCTCCCCAATGCGGCCTCCGCCGAGGATGACCAGCCTGCGGATATTGATATCCTGGCGGCCGCTGAGGGCGGTGATCTTGGCCACGGCATCCTGGCGGGCAATCACGAATACAAGGTCGAACGCCTTGAATATCGTGCTCTTCTGGGGGATTATGGTCTCGTCGCCCCTGGTAATCGCCACTATCCTGAAAGAGGGGTCTAAGATCGGATACTCGTAGAGATCCCTCGCGGATTTGTCCACAAGTTCGGAATTGTCGTTGAGCTTGAATGAAAGGAGCTGCAGGCGTCCGCGGGAGAAATCCATAAATTCCGACATCTCCGACTGGTGCAGAAGACCGTAGATTTCGGAAGCGGCGATTTTCTCGGGACAGAACAGGAGATCGATTCCCATATCCTTGAATATGAGCCTGTTGTCGCTGGAAAGATACTCCTCGTTATTGATTCGGGCGGTAACCTTCTTTGCTCCGAGCCTTTTGGCGATGGCGGCCGAAACCAGGTTGACATCCTGCTCCTTGGCAGGGCTGACGGCCACGAAAAGGTCGGCGTCGGCAACGCCTGCGCTGCGCTGTATCTCTATCGATGTAGGGCTGCCGAGAACCGTCAGCACGTCCATCGTCTCGGTAACGGTAGCCAGACGCGATTCCTCCGAATCTATGATCGTAAGGTCGTGGAAACCTTCGCTGAGCATCTTGGCCAGATGGCATCCGACCTCGCCCGCTCCTGCAATTACTATTTTCATAACAAACTGATTTAGCGGCTGTAACCGCGGATATCCCTCCGCAATTATAGTAATAATCTTTCAAAGATACCCTTTTTTTGCTAATTTCGTGGCGTGAAGGTTACGATCGGTAGAGAAGAATTGAAATGAGAGAGATTATCCGAATCGAAAACCTCGTAAGGAGTTACCTTGTGGGAGAGCAGGAAATCCGCGCGGTAAACGGCATCGACCTTACGATCCTTGAGCACGAATACGTTGCCGTAATGGGGCCGTCCGGCTCCGGAAAGTCCACCTTGATGAATATCCTCGGTTGCCTTGACTCGCCTACGTCGGGCCGCTATCTGCTTGGCGGAGTAGATGTAAGCGCGATGGACGACGCAGGCCTCGCCAAAGTCCGAAACCGCAAGATAGGTTTCGTTTTTCAGTCGTTCAACCTGCTGCCGCGATACAATGCCCTTGAGAATGTGGCATTTCCACTGATTTACAGCGGAGTGAAGCGCGCCCGGCGGCTGGAGAGGGCCCGCGCCGCGCTGGAGGCGGTCGGGCTTTCGGAGCGTATGATGCATCTCCCGGGCGAGATGTCCGGGGGACAGCGGCAGAGAGTGGCGATAGCCCGGGCGCTGGTCACCGAGCCCGACATAATCCTGGCCGACGAGCCCACCGGAAACCTCGATACAGCCACTTCGGAGGAGATAATGGCTCTTTTCGGCGAGATCTACGACCGCGGCAACACCGTTATACTTGTTACCCACGAAGAGGACATTGCCCTCCATGCCAGGCGCATAATCCGCCTCCGTGACGGCCGCATAGAGAGTGATATTCTGCCCTCCTCGGGCTCCGGTTTTGCTCCTTCGGGCCGGCAAAAGGCCTCTCAGGCGCAATAACCGCCCGCCTCGAACTCCGGTTTTGCTCCTTCGGGCCAACAAAAGGCCTCTCAGGAGCAATAACCGCCCGCCCATTCGTCGGGCAGTTTTTCTGATTCATATAGTTTTGCTAACTTAGAGTCCAAATTGAAGAGATATGAAGATTTACACTAAAACGGGAGATGCCGGAACCACTTCGCTGGTGGGCGGCACAAGGGTCAAAAAGACCCACCCGAGAGTAATGGCATACGGCGACCTGGACGAGATGATCTCGCATCTGGGCATACTGCGGGGGCGATGCAAGGAACTGGAAGCCAAGGTCAAGCCCTCCGATTTCCAGGAAATCAAGCGTTGCGGCGCCACATTAAGGAAGGTCCAGGAGGATCTTATGCAGATTTCGGCACACTTTGCAGCCGACACGAAGCAGGCCAAACTGAAGCCGCTGGACGCGGAGATGCAGCAGCCGCTGGAGGCCGAGATCGACCGCTTGACAGCCCTTCTGCCACCCCTCAATGCCTTCGTCCTCCCCTCCTCCCCTGTCGCAGCTTCGGAGTGCCACGTCGCACGCACAGTATGCCGCAGGGCAGAGCGCAGCGCTCTTCTTATCGAAGACCTTCTCCCCGGCGACGAAGCCGGATTGAAATACCTCAACAGATTGTCCGATTACCTTTTTACTTTGGCCAGATATTTGTGCATCGCAAGTGGCGCTAACGAAGATTTTTGGATACCCTAAACGCCTGATTATCGGGTTATTAAAAAAATGTTTGGAATATTCGATTTATTTGTATCTTTGCAGCCCTTTTATTGAAACAAAGTAAGGTAACAAATAGACGACTATGTATTGGACACTTGAGCTCGCATCTAAACTTGAAGATGCTCCCTGGCCCGCTACCAAGGAAGAATTGATTGATTACGCCACCCGTTCGGGGGCGCCGCTCGAAGTGATTGAGAATCTCGAAGACCTCGACGACGACGGCGATGTTTACGATTCCATTGAAGACATCTGGCCCGACTACCCGACGAAAGACGATTTCCTTTTTAACGAGGAGGAATATTGATTTTATAATATTTTGAAAATCAATAAATTACAAAACTGCCGAGGTCGATTCCTTGGCAGTTTTTGGTTTTTAGCCCACTTTGGGACTATCCCTGAAAGAGGAGGAATAGTAAAGAATGATGTTATAGAAAACCATTATCTTTGCAAGGAGAATACTCAGTTAGTATGAATTTTCTGAAAAGACTCGTCCATTCCAAGGCAACACCAGAGGAGACAGTGGTGCCGGATGAGTATATCAAGAAATATCCTGAGCCTTCTGAAAATGTGCAGGAACTTTTGCAGAGGGACCCAAGTACTGG
>JAEEGL012964213.1_pt1 | contig 27425 bp, 23 predicted proteins | sample 9134231 | NCBI WGS metagenome assembly JAEEGL01 (sample SAMN16246548, study PRJNA631951) | gut metagenome | biome: gut microbiome; feature: rumen; material: fiber-attached | host: Bos | place: Iran: Karaj | collected 2018-10
ACATCCATTGCCGAAGAAGCGGCCACGATATATTGGAACAGTGCCTGATAATATTGATAAGCGGGGTCGTTCTCCAACACTTTGTTGGACGGTTTTTTGACAAATTTCTCGAAATTATCCTTGCTGATGAAGATGGAGTTGAGCATGGCTTTTTCGAAAGCGTCGTAGTTGCCTTTATAGTTCTTGGTGAAGAAGGTGAGGTCGGGACGGTTGGCTTCGGAATGGCTCTGCCAAGTCTTGAGGCATGCCACCACGATTTTGGCTTCAGTAGCGGGATCAGTGTCGTTGTTGTACTTGTCAAAAGCTTTCAAAAGCTTCTCCACTTTGCTGTCATCGAATTTTTTCACCCCTTTGTCGAGCTTCAGCTGTCCTTGCAGACGAAGGGTGGCGAGCAGGGTGGGGGAGGCGGAGAACTGCAGGTTGCCATTCAATGCGGATTTGTACTTTGCACCGTCAACCTCTTTGCAGATTTTCTCGATTTCGGCCAGACAATTGCCATATTTCTCTTTGCGCTTTTTGTCGGCATTGATCCATTTGGTCAGTTCGGCCTCTTGCTTTGCTTTGGATTCCACCACCTTGAGGGCTTTGAGGCTTTCCACTTCGCCATGCTGGTTCTTCCAGTAGTTGGCCAGACCGGCGTGTTTGTCGGCATATTGGAGGTTCACCTTGTTGGAAGCCTCCATGGCGTCGTGCATTACGGGCAGGATGACATCCAACGGCTCATAGATGGCCGGAGCATTGATGTCGATCTCGTTCTGCACCTCGTAGGAGGTCATGAAACGGTTGGTGGTGCCGGGATAACCCCAGATCATGGTGTAATCACCAGGTTGATAACCCTTTAAGCTGATGGGCAGATAATGTTTCGGGTGCATCGGCACATTGTCTTTGGAGTATTTGGCGGGAGAACCGTCGGGGGCGGTGTAGATGCGGAATACGGTGAAGTCGCCGGTGTGACGGGGCCACATCCAGTTGTCGGTGTCGCCGCCGAATTTGCCGATGGCACTCGGGGGAGCCACCACAAGGCGCACATCCTCATACATGGTATAGACGAACATGTAGTACTCGTTGCCTTCGTAGAAGGGTTTCACCACGACTTTGTAACGGCCGTCGGCGGAGTTATCTTTGCGCAGCTTCTTGATAGCCTCTTCCACATATTTTGCGCGGTCGGATTCCGAGGTGTTGTTATCGACTTTCTCCAGCACGATGCTGGTCACATCTTCCATTCTCTCAAGGAAATGCACGTGGAAATCAACGGGCAGCTCCTCTTCTTTGCTCATGGCGAAGAAACCGTTGTTGAGGTAGTCGTGCTCCACAGAAGAGAGTTCCACCACAGAAGAGTAGCCGCAGTGGTGGTTAGTGAACATCAGACCGTCTTTGGAGACCATCTCGCCGGTGCAGAAACCGTCGCCGAGTTGCACGATGGCGTCTTTCAGGGATGAATTGTTGATGTTGTACAGTTGTTCGGCCGTCAGTTTCAGGCCCATCTTCTGCATAGTCGCATAGTTGTAGTTCTTGATGAACATCGGCAGCCACATGCCTTCATCGGGCGGATTCACGGCAAAAACAGGAGCCGTAATCGCCAAAACTGCCAATAAAAGCAGCTGTTTTTTCAAAAATGTTAATAATTTCATAGTACTATTGATTAAATTATTGATTGTTTGAATTATTATCTACAGCAGAAGTTTGTTCGTTCTGTAGAGACGTTTCATGAAACGTCTCTACATTTTCATCCATAGACGCATCCACCCTTTCATTTGCTACATTCTTTTCGGCATTTTCATCCAAATCATTGAAAATCCGTTTGTTAAAAATAATAGCCAACACAATGCCGACTGTAATGCAGGAGTCGGCGAAGTTGAAGATGGCAGGGAAGAAGTAAGAACCGCCCCAAAGCGGAAATTTGTCTGGGATAGGGAAGAGCTTGAGGTAGAACATATCGACCACCTTGCCGAAGAAGAAGGGCGCGTAGCCGTGTCCGGGCGACCATTGCGCCACCTCTATAAAGTTGCTTTCGGTGAAGACGAGTCCGTAGAACATGCTGTCGATGATGTTGCCGAATGCACCGGCAATTACCAGACAGAAAATGGTCAGCACGATACCGTCCATCTTTCCCCGTTTAACACGGTAGGCAAAATACCAGCACAGTGCACCGACTAAGAAAATGCGTACCAACGACAGAATGAATTTCCCAATTTGCTGACCAAAACTGATGCCAAAGGCCATTCCCTCGTTTTCTACAAAATGCAAGTTGAACCACTGTCCGAGTAATGGAACCGTCTGACCAACAACCAAATGTGTTTTCACCCAAAATTTGATAACCTGATCGATGACAATCAGGACAATGATGGCTGCAACGGCAATCCAAACGTATTTCTTTTTCAATTCGAACTCAATTTTAAGTTTGAAAAATTTGATTTATCAAACGGCAAAAATACAAAATTATCAGAAAAATTCCCGCGTTTCGAAATATTTTATATTTTTGCATTTCGTTTTTAGAAAATAAACCGTTATGAAAAATTTGAGATTTTTTCTCCCGATAATTATCGCCTTGGCAGGTGTTGTGTTGTTTACCCAGTGCAAGAAAGATCACTCCTGCAAGATGAAGGTCACTTGCAAGTATTCTTCCAATGGCCTTGAGGGGGGCTCTGTGGTACCGTTCGCCGTAATCACTTTCGATACGAGTAAGTATCATAATGGCGCTATAGACACGCTCATCGCCCATGTCAACTTGCCGAATATTGATACATGGCCGATTGACAGCTTGTACAGATGGTTTGAAAATCCAGCCAATTACAGCCATAAAGCGAATGCCAATGGTGTGTTTGAATTTTCTCTTCCTCACCCGGCGTTGCTTCTCGTCAATGCGATAAAAGTTGATCCCATCAAGGATACGCTTGGCAATATCACGGGCTATGTCAAATACACTGGTACCACTCAGGTGCAGGTGAATGAGGGAGAGACCACCGAGAAGACCATTTTGATGGTTGAGACTAACTAAATGGTTGGTTTTGAAGAAGAAACATCTTAGTTATCTGTTTTTAGCGATTGCCTCTATTCTTCTTGCTGTCGGTGTATTCTCGCACGGACGGTTCATCCCCAAACTGCATATTCCCAGACTGGAAAAAAAACAGAAGGAACACAGCGACACGCTTTCAGTGTGCCTGTTTTACCATGCCGCTGACTATTTCGTCTATCAGGGTTCGGTGATTGGTTTCCAATATGATATGCTGAAGCAGCTCGAAAAGGATCTGCACCATCCGGTCAAGATTTCCATAGAGTCTGATCCCGATGAAATGTTTGTCACCGCCTTGTCCAACAAGTACGACATTGTTTGTTTCGATTTTGACAAGACCCATTACCTGCCAGACTATATCGCCATTTCCAATCCGGTGGCTTACACCTATCCGGTGCTGATTATGCGTAAGAAAGATAGTGCGTATGACACGTTACCACGCATTGTCAATACCGCAGCCAAATATCAGAACAAGTTGGATTTCAGTTCTTTGGTGAATCAAGGAGAATGGAAGGTGAAACACAATCCTAACTTGGCCATTGAAGATTTGATGGACATGCTGGTGGACAAGCAAATTGACTATGCTGTTTGCAATTATAATGAGGCGGTGACGCTGATGCCTTTTTACAATCAGCTGACGATTGGCCCCCGTGTCGGGGAAAATTTCCCTCGGACTTGGATTCTGAACACGCATAACAACCTGCTGAACGATACTATCAACCAGTGGCTCGATGATTTCAAGGAGAAAAACAAGTACCAGGCTTTGTGCGAGAAGTATCTTTCCCCGCATTCGTATGTCATATCCCGTTCCTTCGGCAAGAGTCGAAACAGCACCTCTCAGTATGATGTCGTGCTGAAAAAGGCGGCAGCCAAGCACGGGTTCGACTGGCGGCTGATATCAGCCATCATCTATCAGGAATCGCGATTCATTCCCGATTTGGTCGGCTTTGGCGGCAGCTATGGTGTCATGCAGATGATGCCGGTCACCTGCGAGCGTTATGGCATCACCGACTCCTCCACCGTAGAAGACCAGATTTGGGCGGGCGCCAAGTACATCTCATTTCTGTGCAACATCTTCAGGGAGAAAGTGGACACCGGCGATTTGTACTATTTTGTGGCAGGTGCCTATAATTCGGGTCCCGGACATATTCTTGATGCGATAGAATTGTGCAAAAAGTATGGAAAAGATGCGACCAAATGGCTGGATGTGTCGGAATATCTCATTTTGAAATCCCATAAGGAATATTATCGGGACCCTGTGGTAAAGTGCGGCTATTATCCCGGAAAACATACGGTCAACTATGTGGAAGAGGTGATGACGCGCTATAACGGATTTGCAATAACAAAGGAAGAATGAAAATATTGGTAATCGGACGCGGTGGCCGCGAACACGCCATCGCATGGAAAATGGCACAATCGGCAATGAAGCCGGAAATTTTTATCGCCCCAGGCAACGCGGGCATGACGGAAATCACCCGTCAGACGGGTACACCTGTTACATTGGTCAACATTGACGAGAACGCAACGGAGATGCTGCGCGAATTTGCTTTGCAGAACCGCATCGATTTGACGGTGGTGGGTCCCGAAGCCGCGCTTGCCAACGACATTGCTACGGCCTTTGCTACGGTAGGTTTGCGTATCTTCGCCCCGACCGCCGCCGCCGCTCAAATCGAGAGCAGTAAGGAGTTCGCCAAGAACCTGATGCGGAAATACGGCATCCCTACGGCTGCCTATCGCACGTTTGATTGCTATGAGGATGCGAAAACCTATTTGGACGAAAAAGGAGCACCCATCGTCATCAAATACGATGGATTGGCAGCGGGAAAGGGCGTGGTGGTCGCATTGACTGCGGAAGAAGCTGACAATGCCTTGAAAGACATGTTGTTAGACAATCGTTTCGGCAAAGGCAAAGTGGTGATGGAAGAATTCCTGCAAGGCCCCGAATTTTCGTTGCTTACGCTCGTGAAAGGAGAGCAGGTGGTTCCGCTTGTCATTGCTCAGGATCATAAACGTGCATACGATGGCGACAAAGGACCGAACACCGGCGGTATGGGAGCCTACTCGCCTGTGCCCGTCATCCCACAGGCGCAGATAGACTGGGCGGTGGAGCATATCATGAAACCAACGGCCAAAGCTCTGATCGCTGAGGGATGTCCGTTCTGCGGTGTCCTTTATGGCGGGCTGATGCTGACCAAGGATGGTCCGAAAGTCATCGAATTCAATGCCCGTTTTGGCGACCCCGAGACCGAAGTGGTGTTGCCGAAACTCAAGTCCGACCTTGTCCAATTGATGTTGGATATCCTTGACAATAAGGAAGTAAAGCCGGAATTTCACGAAGATGCCTTTTTGGGCGTGGTGATGGCAGCCAAAGGCTACCCCGGCAGTTATATCAAAAATATTCCGTTGCATAATCCCGCTGACCTTCAACAACAGGTTTTCTGTATGGGTGTGAAAGAGGAAAATGGTCAATTGTTCTCCAATGGCGGCCGCGTGCTGTTCGTGGTGGGCAGTGGAAAAACACTCAAAGAAGCGCAACAGGATGCCTATCAAGGAGTTGAAAAGATGGCACATCCCGACTTGTTCTACCGCAAAGACATCGGCTGGCAGGCGGTGTAACAGTTTAATCAAATCGTTGTGTTATTCGGTGTAGAGACGTTTCCTGAAACGTCTCTGCGGGTATTGGTCATTTCTTTGCGCCAACGTAAATATCCGAGCACAGCGACAATCACGTAAACGATGAACAGCACGCCGGTAGGGTAGAGGCCTTTCCAGAAATACAGGATGGTGGAAACGATGTTGACAACTATCCACAACAGCCACTGTTCGAGATACTTCTGTGCCAGCATCCACGTGGCAACAATGCTGACCGCAGTGGTGAAAGCGTCACCTAACGGTATTGGGCTGTCGGTGACGGCTCTCAAAATGCCGTAGAGAATCATCCACAAGACGAACGTGACGAAGGCTAACGGCAAGATTCGCTTTGCGGGCAGGTGTGTGATGGGCAATTCTGTTGTTATCCCCTTTTCCACTATGGTTTTTTTGCGCGAGCGTGTCCATTGGTACAGCCCGTATGTGTTCGCGCCAATGTAATAAAGGTATATTGCGGCGTCGGCGTAAAACTTGCTATGGAAGAAAATGACCACGTAAAAGATTGACATCACAACTCCCACCGGCCATAACCAGACATTGGCCTTGTATTCCAAATAGAGGTATATCAGTCCGATAACGGCTCCTATTATCTCAATTACAAGCTCTGTTGACATTATTTAATCAGTCTGAAAAAACGTGCAAAAATATAAAATAATTCAAAGGCGATTAACGTTAGATTGTTTATAAAAAGGCTTAGAATAGTAAACGTGAGTCGTAAATAACTATTATTTTTGCAAGTTATATATTTTTATATGAAAAATTTTCAAACAGGACATGGTTGGAAGACAGTTCGCCTGTTGTGTATGTTGGGCTTACTGTTGTTTTCTGTACAAGGGTTCGCGCAGAGCGGGAAGAGCAGTACGCAGCTGAAGAAGGACAAGCAGAAAATTGAAAATGAGATTGCCAACACGCAGAAATTGTTGAAGAAGACGGAATCGAACCAGAAGGCGGCCGTGCAGCAAGCGGCTTTGTTGCGGCAACAGATTCAAAATAGGGAGAAAATTATTACCAACTTAAACTCACAAATTATTCAGATGGAGGACGAGCAGGAGCAAAACCAACAGGAAATCAAACAGTTGGGGAAAAAATTGTCCTATATGAAGGCTGATTATGCGCAGGTGGTCTATAATGCGTACCGCAACCGCCGACTAATGGACAAAGTAACATTCATCTTGGCTTCCGATAATTTTTCCCAAATGTTCCGTCGGTTGCGGTACTATGCCATTTTCTCCCGGAACGTCCGTGAACAGTCTGAAAGAATTGCTAAAACAACAGAAGAACTTAAAAAAAAGAATGAAGAAATTGTCGTATTGAAGAACGACAAACTCAACACCCTTTCGTCTAAAGAGCAGGAGATTAAGAATTTGGAGGTGGATCGTCGGAAAAAGACCCAAAACGCCGAAAAGCTGAGGAAAGAGTCAAAGAAGTTGAACGAGGAGTTGAAGAAACAACAGCAGAAGCGGAAGAATATTGAAGCTGCAATACAAAAGGCTGTGAAAGAGGAGATTGCAAGGGCAAATGCCGAACGTGAGAAAAAAGCAAAGGCATCAAAGGGGAAATCTTCCGGCACTTCAGCATCCACCAGCAAATCCGCCACTTCCTCAAAATCCTCCGCAACCATCTCGTTGACCCCCGAGGAGCAAACTCTGAACGCCTCGTTCATCAACAATAAGGGCAGATTGCCGTGGCCTGTGGCCAAAGGAGCCAAAGTGAGCGATTTCGGCAGCTACCCACACCCAGATGTGCCTTCCGTGCAGGTTGATAACCACGGCATTGACATCATGGTGGAGGCCGGAACTCCCGCCAGAGCTGTGTTCGAAGGAGTTGTGACGGGTGTGATGAACATCCTGGGCACAACGGTGGTCATGGTTCGCCACGGAGAATACTTGACGGTGTATCAGAACCTTTCTTCGGCCAGTGTGAAGAAGGGTGACAAAGTTTCTACGAAGCAGACCATCGGTACGGTGGCCAAGAGTTCCTCCTCCAACACATACGAACTCCATTTCGAGATTTGGAAAAACGATCGATACATTAACCCGAACGAATGGTTGGCAAGAAAATAGGGTAGTGATGGAAATCAAGACGGCTGAATATCTGCAAAGCGAAGTTGACTGGCGGAAATGTCCGGCACCAGACAAGCCTGAGTATGCCTTTATCGGACGGTCCAACGTGGGCAAATCGTCCCTCATCAACATGCTGACGAACAACAGAAACTTGGCCAAAACATCCTCAAAGCCGGGTAAAACACAGACCATCAACCATTTCCTTATTAATAAAACATGGTACCTCGTAGATTTGCCGGGCTATGGTTTCGCGAAAACAGCCAAAACCAATCGCGAAAGATGGAAAAAGATGATTTCCGACTACCTCCTTCACCGGGAGAATCTACAGGTAGTGTTTGTACTTGTGGATTCGCGTCTGGAACCTCAGCAGATTGATGTCGATTTTATCAATAACCTTGGAGAAAACGGTATCCCGTTCGCCATTATTTTCACAAAAGCCGATAAAATATCCACGGGGAAAGCCATGAGCAATATCCAGAAACTGAAAAACAGACTATATGAAACCTGGGAGGAACTCCCCCTGATGATCAAGTCTTCTTCTGTGTCGGGTCTTGGCAAGGAGCAGATTCTGGATTATATTGAAGAAATAAACCAACTGTTTTATAACAATAAATAATATTTTATGAGAAAAGTAATATATTCCCTGACGGCAATAATCCTCATTTTGTCCTGCAGCTGCTGCAAAACATCCAAAAAAAGCGTAAAAACCGAAAAATTTCCATTGGTTGGAACGCAGTGGATGCTGGAGGCGCTGGAAGGGGAGGAAATTAGCAAAGACTTTGCCTTGCATCCCTTTATCGTGTTCGACAGCGCGGGCAGTTTCCATGGCAACCTCGGCTGCAACACCTTCTTTGGCACTTACGAAATTTCAAAGAAGCAGAAAATGAAATTCCAATTCGATGGTGCAACGAAACGTCTCTGTTCTAAAATGGAAGTGGAAAGACGTTTTCTCACTGTGTTAAGGCGCGATGTCACACGGTATGAGTTGAAAAATGATGAGTTAACCATATTCTCCGAGAATGAGGAACTTATGTGTTTCAAAGGGGTGAATATGGACGAGGTTGAGTAGTCTTACAACATCGGACGGCATTCCAGCGTTTCGGAAAGATTTTCTATCCGAAAAGTCTCATCAAAAGGCAGAATCATAATTCTGTCTTTTTTTGTGTCGCCGGTTCCCAAGTCCATGTCGCTTTCAAAGACAGCGTTCGTTTGGGTGTCCATATATCCGAATTTCGCGTAATAGTCTTTCAGCCTTTCATCTGCCGGAATCAAAAAGGTAAAAACAACCTCGTTCTGATGGCATTTTTCCAGCATCTGTTGGATTAATTTGCTTGATATTCCCCGTTGCTGATATTCAGGGAGTGTTGCGATGCCGTACAGATAGGCGGCGAGTCCGAAAGGAGTTTGGCATGGAATCATGAAGACCATGGAAACCACGTGCCCGTCAGCTTTCTCCAACAACGTGCAGTGATTGAAATAGTAGCGGGACAAAAATGTATATACGGAAGAATCTTCCTTTCCGAAACATTTTTCCCAAATGTGGATGATGTCCCGCATATCATCGTTCAGTTTCAGTGCGGTGTGTTTGTAAGCTAACATTGCGGGATGGTAGGAGGTCTTTGACTTGCGCAGTCCGGCTATCCCCATGTCCTCCTCCCTGTTGATGAACGTGAATTGTTCGGGGAGATGTTGTGCAAACAGATAGTTGATCATCTGATAGACCCCTTCGTAGTGGATGTCAGCTTTTTCCACGTGGGTGCAGAATATGTTGTTGCGGATAGCCGATCCGTAGGTGAAAGCCACCAATTTGTCGCGAACATAAAGTGCCCCTCCGAAAAGTCCGAGTGCTTCAAAGTGCTGGAAAGCATTCTGGATGGTGAGATATTCCGCCTGCGCGGAATCGTCCTCTGCATGTTGGCTGATCCAGTCTTCCTCCAGTTGCCTGCATTCAACGATATTCTCCGCTGTAATTGCCTCGTAATGATAATCGTACAGCGATTTGAATTTGTTGATATGGTTTCTTTTGGGGGCATATTTCCGACCTTTCAGCGTTTTCAAATCCTCTACATTATATATATAGTCTGCGAAGTCACGGTTTCTGTCGAAGAAAAACTGTCCGGGATGTTGGCTCTGCAATGTATCGCACTCATCCTTGCTGAGCCCCATAAGGGTCAGGGGCTGGTCGAGGTTTGCGGCATCGGCTTCCAATGCGGGAAGGATGTCAGCGTATGAAGGAATGTCTTTTTGGGAAAAGAGAATGTATGCGGCTCTTCTTTCTCCGTTGATGAACGCACGGATGATGAGGAAGCCGTTTGCCTCGGCCCATTGTGTGTGGAAAAGGTGCTGCCAGCAGAAGGTGTTGGCGAATGTACGGTCGCAAGTTTGCGAGTTTTTAGTCAAATACGGCTGAAAAATACCGCGATGTTGGATTTCAACAGGTTTGAAAGTTAGCGTTGATTGCATAATTACAAAAAAATTGACCTCTTTCGATAGGAAAGAGGTCATATTTATAATGATATGTCGGAAATTATCTGCGTTTGCCTTGGGCTTGGGAACCTACGCGGGCCATAGCGCAACGGAATCCGATATAGTCGGTGGATTCGTCCTCATCAAGATAGCGTCTGGTGCCGGGGGAAGACCAGTAAGGGATGTCTTTCCATGAGCCGCCCTTATAGACACGGGCTTGGTCGCTGACGAGGGAAAAATCGTATGCGGTTGCGGTTTTGGCATACATGATGTCAGTGGCTTCCGTGTTGGTGGTGGCGTTCTTCCAATCGTCCATGTTCTTCAAAGACTGCCAGTCTCCGTCGAGGTAGTTTTTGTTATCGGCGGCGCGGTAGTTACGGCGTCTGTCATTCTTGAAGTCAGAAACGGGAACCATAGGGATTCTACCCACGCTGTCACGTTCGGCAACGGTACCGTCTTCTAACAGCTTTTTGGTTTCAAAGTAGTTACCACGGAACGGGTTGTATTCGGTCACATCATCGTGGGAGGTCTGACGGTAAACGTCCATGACCCATTCGGAGACATTGCCGCCCATTTGATATAGGCCGTAATCGTTCGGCCAATCGGATTTGACTTCTTTGGTATAGAAGCCGCCGTCGTTCAGGGCACTGGCGACACCCATGTAGTCACCACGGCCGCGACGCATGTCGGTCATGTAGTCACCGTAGTATCTCTTGTCTTCAGTACGCAATTGCTGACCGTTCCACGGATACACTTTACGTTCCAGTACGCGCTCGTTCAAGGTGTTGCCGACGGTAGCGTAGGCTGCATATTCCCATTCGGCTTCTGTTGGGAGACGATATTTCGGCAAGAGGATACCGTCTTCCATCTTCACATTGCGGTATTCGCCGCTGGAGATGTAGCGGAGACGTTTTTGACCTTCCGCTTCGTAAGACTCATAAGTCAGGTAAGCATCAGTGTTGAAGTAGCCTTCGGCAGACGGGGTTTCTGCGAACTCGATGTAGCCGCGGTCCACGAGAATCTGTTCATTCACGCGGTCGGTACGCCAGGCGGCGTAGTTGGTGGCTTGCAGCCAGTTGACACCCACAACAGGGTAGTGGCGGAAAGCGGGGTGGCGGAAATAGTATTCCACCTGTGGCTCATTGTAGCCCAAACGGTCGCGCCACACAGCTTCATCGGGAACAGCGTTGTCATAGACCACTTTCAGGTCTTGTGGAATGAAGACACGCTCTAACCAGTAGAGGTATTCGAGATAGTCAACATTGGCAATCTCGCACTCATCCATGTAGAAGGAGGCAACGGAGACACGGCGGGGCGTGTTGTTCCAGTCTTTCATGACATCCTCTTCCATCTGACCCATCACGAAGGATCCGCCTTCGATGAAGACAAGGCCGGGACCGGTGGCCTGTTCCTCAAAGGGCGCCACCTCGAAACCGCCGTTCTTGGCATCGTTGTAGTTCCAGCCAGTGGTGGCGGATTTCTCTTTCTTGCAAGAGGACATTCCTAACAGCAGTGCTGCTACGGTAAACAATCCTAATAATTTCTTTGCTCTATTCATTGTTTGAATGATTATTTCTATTTGTTTGAAAATGTTACATGACTAAGTTAGAACGACGGGCAGTTGAGGTCCTTTATGGCTTTCCGCTTGTTAGGACATGGGAGCAGGAATTGGAGGGATACCTCATGGGAACCACCAGTGTAATTAGCCAATTTACTGATGGTAACATCGTAGGAGTAAGCCACTTTGAACCATTCGTACTCCACTCCGAACATCACGATGAAAGCGTCCATGTTGTGGTAGGAAATAGGCTGGGTGATGGCATTGCCAAGGGTGTCAACACCCACGAATTGCTCACCTTTATAGGTAAGACCGTGGCGGAGCCACAAGCCGACGGTGAAAGGATAGAAATTGAAATAGCACCCTTCACTGAAATAGTTGAAATTCTGTTGATGTTGGAAGATGAAGTTCGGACTGATGGAGATGTCGCCGAAAGAGGTTTCCTTTTTACTTTTGCGCTTCAAATCGAAATAGCCGCCGACATGGGCAGTCCATTTCACGGGACGATAGTCGTAGGGATTTTCCAAACCATTTGAAATAAAGCCTTTTGCGTTGAAAACGGGAACAATGTGGTGGGCAGCGACACCAAAGTAAAGGTGCGGGGTGTAGCCGAGAAATCCCGCCGCCATGTCAAAGGAGTGGATAGCCAATTTGTCAGGTTGTTGCTCTGAGGTTTGGTAGATGAAACCGTATTTGGGGTCTATCATGTCAGGGAAAGTGAGTGCATCCCAATTAAGACCTCGGTACTCGTATGTCGCTTGCAGGGCGAAACGCATGTTGAATTTCTTGGCCACTTTCAATTTGAAAGAATACATGGCGCTGGCCGTATAGGTGTTGATGATGCCGCCCTCGCCTGCGCGGTCGCCGAACAGCAGGACGCCCACACCGCCGGAAATTTTATCAAAATGTTCATCGTATGATGCCGTGTATGTCATGAATGTTCCTGGCGCGGCAGGCCATTGGTCGCGGAAATGCAAGGCAATACGCGGACAAACATTCGTTCCCGCAAAGGCCGGATTCAAATACAGTGGGTTGGCATAATATTGCGAAAACATGGCATCTTGAGCCTGAATCCGCAATCCTGCTAACGCCAACACAACGGTCATTATGATAGCAATACGTTTTTTCATATCGTTTTATTTATAGCGGGCAAAGATACAAAATTATTTAACGCTCCTAACCACTGGTTTGTTACATTTTTTCTGTAATATTTTTAACGCTGTTTCGTTTAGAAAATTGCAAGTATTCTTTTTCAAAAAAACGTAATATGAAGTGTATTTCTTGGGTGCGATTTTTACTTTTTTCTTTTATATTTATACAACTTGTTGATTGTCAGTCTCAAACGATTGAAAAAAAATATTCTTTCACTTGGCGGGAACCGCAATCTTATACGTTTGAAAACGGATATTCAGAGCAATTTCTCTATTTTGAGCAGGCTGTTTTCGGACGTGATTTCCCCGAATTGCCGTCCGTTTATGAGGCCATCCCTGTTGATAACTTTTTTTCCGAATACGAGGTCACGGTCATTGACCAGGAGTTTGCGGAGATGAATGCGGCGGAGTGCCGGCTGGTGCCCTCTGGGTTCCGGCAGCGAAACATCGACTACCAAGTTGTATCCTCTTATGACAGGAAGGAGATTTTCGCATTATTCACTTTCATCCCTATCATTATGACTTCCGAAGGCCACTATCAGAAGCTGCTGTCTGTCACGTTAGTAATTACAGGAAAGAAAATTGCCGAATCCAAAGGCGTGCGCGGACATGCCTCGCAGTCGGTGTTGGCTTCGGGGCAATGGTACAGTTTCTCCTTGTCCGAAACGGGAATTTACAAGGTGACGGGGCAGGAGTTGGCGGCGATGGGGATGGCCATTCCTGTGGCTTCTTCGCAGTTGGCTCTTTTTGGGAACAGTGGCAGGATGTTGCCAGAGTTGAACGCCATGGAACGCATTGACGATTTGCGTGAGATTCCAATACAGGTTTTCGATGGTGGTGACGGTTCTTTCGACAACGGGGACTATTTCCTGTTTTACGGGGAATCGCCGCACGGGATTTCGTTTGACACGGTCAATCACCAGTTCACCCATTCGTACAACATATATTCGGATGCATCAGTTTATTTTATCACGCCAACTATAGGAATCGGTGAAAAAAAACGAATTCAAACGGTTAATAATGAGCAGCTTGTCGAAAACATTACGGTTCAGGATTTCCTTTTTTTCGACTTCTATGAAACGGATGTGATTAATTTGTGTGAATCGGGAAAGACATGGTTCGGAGACCGTTTTGACGCCACGCTTACCCGCAGTTACACTATGCGGCTTTCGGGAACACCCGTGGGTTCGGGACGTGTTTCCATCCGCGGTGCTTCTACTTCTTCCACATCCTCTTTTTTCCAGGTTTCCGTCAACCAGAATAATATCGGCAATGCCACCATGGGACCGGCCAACGGTGTCATTGTCTGCATTAAAACAAGTGATCTGACCATAAATACTTCGTCAAAGGATTTGAATGTCACTTTGACCTACAATAAGCCAACCACCTCATCAGCGGCATATTTAGACTGGCTTGAGGTAGAGATTCCTTGTTCCCTGACTTTGAGGGATGGGCAGACCTGTTTTCGTAACCCTTCCACGGTGGGCAGTGGCAATGTCGCTAAATTCAACATTGCTGGGGTGACCACCTCCGCTTCGCTGTGGGATGTCACGGATCCGTCCCAAACGGTGCGTATCGCTTTGACTTCTGACGGGCAGGGCGTTTCTTTCAAGTCATCCACGGATGTGTTACGTGAATTCATCGTCTTTGACGGTTCCAACTACAAATCCGTGACCCCGCTTTCTTCGGTCCCCAACCAGAATTTGCATGCCACAGGAGCCGTGGACATGGTTATTGTCACACATCCTGATTTCATGGCACAAGCCAATAGGTTAGCAAATTATCGTGCCGAGAATGATGGCTTGACGGTGAAAGTGGTCACAGTGCAGCAGGTTTACAACGAGTTTTCGTGCGGCTCGCAAGATCCATTGGCCATAAGGGACTACATGAAGATGATTTACGACAAAACTGGCAAAGAATATCCGAAATATCTCCTGCTTTTTGGGCGTCCAAGCTATGATTTTCGGGGAAGAGAGCAGGGAACAAGTATCTTCGTTCCCAATTATCAGTACAATACAGAATATTTCCATCTGAATAACCCTACATATTTGTATCTTTCTGATACTCGCCAATATACCAACGATGATGTGTTGGGGCTTTTGGACGATGATGAAGGACAAGATGGTTACGGGTTATTCGACGTGGCTGTCGGCAGATTCCCTTGCATGACTAACGCACAGGCGGTTACAGCGGTGGATAAAAGCATCCGATATACAGAGAAACGGAATCTTGTGGACGAAAATTCCGCACAAATCTCCAATTTCGGCGACTGGCGCAATGTGATGGCGTTTGTGGCGGACGATGAGGAGAGCAACGATTTCGTGATTCATGCGGATATGTTTACCAAAATCGTGGACACAACCAATCCCAACATCAATTTCGACAAGATATATCTGGATGCCTATCAGCAGGTTTCCAATGCCGGCGGGCAGCGCTATCCGGCTGCGGCAGTGGATATTAACAGCCGGATGAACAGGGGGGCTTTGTTCTATACGTACATCGGTCATAGCGGTAAAGACGGTTGGGCGGCGGAGCGCGTGTTCGAGAATGCCGATGTCAACGGATGGACCAACAAGTACAACCTCACATCGTTGCTGTCCCTCTCCTGCACATTTGCCTACTATGACAGAACCACATTGTCTCCCGCTGACCTGATTTTCTTTCATCCTAACGGGGGGGCTTTCTCGGTCATCGCAGCCACCCGAGAGGCGTGGTCGCTCCCGAACAATGACTTTGGCGAGTATTTTTTCAATCTGATGTTTTCGAAAAATCAGGAGGGTCAGTACTATTCCGTCAGTGACATTGAACGCAAAGCGAAAAACAGGTTCTTCCCAAGAAAAAATCTGGAAATGTTCGTTTATATCGGCGACCCATCCATCAAGTTAGCAGTTCCGACATATAATATAATCACCGATTCCATTAACCATCATGCTGTGGCATCCTCTAACGACACGGTCAGAGCATTGTCAATGGTGACAGTCAGTGGGCACGTGACTGACGGCGACATGCGGCCGTTGACCGATTTCAATGGAACCGTTTTCCCGTCGGTATATGACAAAAAGGTACATACGCAGACGTTGCTCAACGACCCGAATCCCAATGTGGATCCTTTTGGCTTTGACGTTCAGAAGAGCGTGCTTTTCAAGGGGAATGTGACGGTCAAGGATGGGCGTTTCCAATTTTCGTTTTATGTTCCCAAAGACATCGACTATAGCTATGGGAATGGGAAGATAAGCTATTATGCACGGAGTACGGATGTTGACGCGGCGGGGGTGTTCGCTGACTTTATCATCGGGGGTGTGGACACAACGGGTATTGAAGACCATGAAAATCCTGTGATAGAGTTGTTTATGAACGATGAAAAATTTGTGAACGGCGGCATCACCGATCCGAATCCGGTGTTGATTGCCAAAATTTCAGACAATTTCGGGGTCAATACGACGGGTAACGGCATCGGACACGACTTAACCGGAGTGTTGGACCACGCTACCGGATCCAAAATCGTGCTGAACGACTATTATCAGACCGAAAAAGACAGCTTCAACTGTGGTGTTGTCCGTTATCGTCTGCAAAACCTGACTCCGGGCGACCATACCATCACTGTCCGTGCTTGGGATGTCAACAACAACAGTGCGGAACAGGAACTTAACTTCAAGGTGCTCAGCGAGGATAAGTTTGAGTTGCGCCATGTGCTGAACTATCCGAACCCGTTCACTTCCCACACCGATTTCTATTTTGAGCAGAATCAGGCGGGCGGGATGTTTGACATCCAAGTTCAAATTTACACTATTTCTGGAAAATTGGTGAAAACCATCTCTGATACACAATATATGGAAGGTTACCGTTGTCGCGCCATCTCCTGGGACGGTTTGGATGACTATGGTGACAAACTGGCGAAGGGAACATATCTATATCGTTTGCGGGTGAAGAACCAAGACGGACAAACGGCGGAGGTGGTTGAGAAGTTGGTAATACTGTAATGTTGAATGATGAATATCCCTTAGCTGACCACAGCTGGCAGTGGAACTCTTTTTTAATATTGTAATAAGGGCTATGGTGGATTCTTGAATCGTGAATGTTGATAAAGCAAAGTGTTTAATATATTGTAATACAAAGTGTTATAATTATATTTTCTTGTGAAACATTTTTTTTGAATATTCGTAATAATAAAAATGCGAAAAGGCCGTTATTGGTTTTTTTGAAATAAATTATAGTAAAAACAATAAAACCGTAAACTAATATCAAATAATCAAATAATGAAAAAAGCAGTATCTGTATTGTCTTTAATTCTACTTCTGGCCACCGTACAAACCAAAGCCCAAAATAATGAAAATGGGCATAATCCTCTTGGCCAAACACTTAACGCCATTACTACGGCTGTTCCGTTTCTAACCATTGCTCCCGACTCGCGTGCGGGTGCTATGGGCGACATCGGGTGCGCCACTTCTGCGGACGCCAATTCGCAAGCTTACAACCCTGCCAAATATGTGTTCAACAAGAACAAGTTCGGATTCAGCATTTCCTATAGTCCGTGGTTGCGGAATTTGGTTAACGATGTGAATCTGGCATATCTTGCAGGATATTGGAGGATTACAGATATGGATGCGATTGGTGCTTCGTTGCGTTATTTCTCATTAGGTGACATCTCGTTCATGGATGAATACGGAAAGTTCATCAGCACACAGAACCCCAACGAGTTCGCCATTGATTTCACCTATTCCCGTAAACTGATTGACGAGTTGTCGCTTGCCATCACCCCGCGTTTCATCTATTCCAATCTGACGGCTGGTCAGTTTGTGGGCGGTGAGGAAACAAAGGCGGGTTTGGCCGGTGCCGCTGACATCTCGTTGTTCTATGAGCAAGATTTTGATGCCAAAGGGTTGAATAACAGTACATTGCGTGCCGGTTTGTGCATTTCTAATATGGGTAACAAGATGTCTTACTCCTCTGGAACGCTTCGTCGCGACTTCTTACCCACAAATTTGAAGCTCGGTATTGGTTATGAGATGGATTTTGACGGATATAACAAGTTGGCTATTAATGGAGAAATCAACAAATTGTTAGTACCCACGAATCCTATTTATGCCACTGATTCCATGGGAAGAATTATTTACAATGAGGCGGGTGACCCTGTTATTGCCGCCGGTAAAGATCCCAATGTTTCCGTACCGATGGGTATGATACAGTCTTTCTATGACGCGCCTGGTGGTTTCAAAGAGGAAATGCAGGAGATTATGTGGGCGTTAGGTGCCGAATATAGCTACCGCAACCTCTTCTTCGTGCGCATCGGCTATTTCCATGAAAGCCAGTACAAAGGCAACCGCCAGTTCCTCTCTGTCGGTGCCGGTATTAAGTACAGCGTCTTTGGCATTGACGTTTCCTATCTGGTTGCTACCAAGCAGTACCACCCGCTGGCCAACACGCTCCGTTTCACGTTGAATTTCGATTTCGTGTCTTCCAACAAGAACGAAATCAAGCAGCAGGGACGTTTAAGATAATGTAATCAAGTTTGAAAAATATGACGGATTTCCGCGTAGGTTTCGGTTACGATTCCCATAGATTCGCCCCCGACAGACCCTTGGTCATAGGGGGCGTTGTCATTCCATACGAGTTGGGCCTTTCCGCCCATTCCGATGGCGATGTGCTGCTCCACGCCGTTTGCGATGCGCTGTTGGGTGCCGCAGGATTACGCGACATCGGCACTTACTTCCCCGACAACGATCCAACGTGGAAAAACGTGGATAGTACCAAACTTTTGACAAAAGTGGTGGAACTCATCACAGAAAGAGGCTGGCGAGTCAATAATCTGGACTGTACGCTTATTTTGGAGAAACCCAAGATGAAGCCGTATGTTGACGCTATCGTCAATCGGCTTTCTGAACTGTTAATGATTGAATCGGAGAGGGTGGCGGTGAAAGCTAAAACTAATGAGAAAATGGGTTTCACCGGAGCTGGAGAAGGCATTGCCGCCATCGCTGCGGTGAGTCTTGTCCGATAGTTAGCAGTTAGTAATTAGTCTCCGAAAGCCAATAGCCAATAGTTAATAGCCAACAGCCAGCAATCAAAGATCAACAATTTCCAGCAACTCAAGGGGATGCTCAATGATATATCGGGCACCGGCTTCCTGCAATTCTTCTAACGGACGATAGCCCCACAGAACACCCACAGGGGTGATTCCTGCGTTGTGCGCGAGTTGCATATCCGTGGCGGTGTCACCTACGTGCAGAGTTTCCGACGGAACGCAACCAGTCTCTTTCAAGATGTCGAGCATGATTTGCGGGGCGGGCTTCACGGGGACACCTTCGCGTTGCCCGATCATTGAATCAAATTGAATTTCAGGGAAATATTTCTCCATCAGCGGCTTTACGGCAATATGCACTTTGTTCGTGGCCACGGCAATTTTCAGTCCACGGGTTTTTAGTACTTTGAGTAAATCTGTAATTCCTTCATAAACAGCTGTTTTGTCTTCCATGTGGACTTTGTAATAAACCACGAATTCCTGTCGGCATTGTTCGATTTGCGCTTCATTCCGTTCCTCCAAAGGAAGAATGCGCTCGATGAGCTTGCGAACACCGTCGCCCACGAAATAGCGGTAGGCATCCACGGGGTGCGTCGGGAATCCGTGCTGTTCCAGCACATGGTTGGCAGAGTCCGCCAAATCCTCCAGGGAGTTGAGCAGGGTGCCGTCGAGGTCGAATACGATAAGTTTCATTTAATGGTTATTGGTTATTGGTTATTGGTTATTGAAGCAGCAGTAGGGGCGTATTGCATACCCCCGCATTGCATACGTCCGCATTGCAGGACTGTCATATTATGGCAGCCGATCAGAAAGTTAACAGTTCAATCATATCATCAATGGTAACGTTGTGGAAATAATCGTTAATGTTGATGTCGCGCAGGGTGTCGGCAATGGATTGTTTGTCCATCCGGATTCCAATCAGTTGGTCGATAAGTTCTTGCGGGTCTTCTTCGCCAAAGAAATCGCCAAAGAATTGCATGTCGCGGATGTGTCCTTCGCGGATGTCGGCAATCACCTGCACGGTGCCGCCTTTGGTGCGGATTTTCTTGTTCATTGAATACTCCGGAGACTTGCCGTAGTTCCATTCCCAGGTTTGATATTTCTCCTCCATCAACCGGTTGACAATGGACTCTTCTTCTTCAGTAAGATTTTGAATTCCAAAGAGATGGTTGTCTTTCATGATGAACTCCATCAGATAGTCCTTAAACTCCAAGACGGTCATGGGGTGGGGGAGATGGTCGGAGATGTTGGTGACGCGGCTGCGCACGGATTTCACCGCCTTGTCGATGAATTTGTCGGGATCGGCTTTCAGGGCATTGGCCAAATCTGACATTTGCGAGGAAAACAGCAGCGTGCCGTGTTCCAACACGCGGTTTCCAAAGAAAGTCATGGCATTGCCGGAAATCTTTTGTCCGTTGATTACCAAATCGTTGCGACCAGAGAAAGAGGCGGGAACGCCCAAAGACTGTAAGGCATCCACAACGGGCTGCAAGTACCGCAGAAAATCAATCTCTTTCTTCCCGGGTTCTACATTCTGGATGAAGGTGAAGTTGAGGTTGCCGATGTCGTGGAATACCGCACCGCCGCCGGTCAATCGCCGTACCACGTTGACATGATGGCTGTCAACGTATTCCTGATTGACTTCCGCCGCTGTGTTCTGGTGTTTGCCTATAACAATCGTATTCTCATTCTGCCACAGCATGAACACGTTGTCGGTGGTCTGTTGCAACAGATACTCTTCCACTGCCAAGTTGTGGTAAGGGGAGGTGCTTTTGAGACTGATGTATCGTATCTTTTCCATATTTTTACGTATGAGCCACACACTGCGCTTCGCTTGTGTGGGGTTATTAGCACTTCGTGCGTCTTGCCTCTTCGAGGCTGCTTAATGAATATGTTTTGTATTATAAATTGAGGTTGTCCGTTCCTATTCCCTTCTAACTGCGAAGGTTCAGGCCTGCGAGCAATGTATCCGGTCGGAAATCCATGACGCTGCGCATCTCGCCGGCCATGCAGAAGCCGCACTGGTCGCATACGCCCGCGCTCTTGCCCACGCATTCGGGCAGGCGTGTGCCATCGGGCAGGATGTAGTTGCACATCCAGCAGACCTTTTCAAACGACAGATTCTTCATTCGTTTCAATCCCGAAATGGAGTTCATGATGGGCATCCGTTTCTTTTTCTGTTCTATCAGTTTGTCAATCACTTCAATACGTTTGTCCCAATCCAAAATCAATGGGTCTTCATCTTTGAAGAAAGCAGGTGTGTAGAAGTTGAAGGCGATGCTTTTGAAGGTGGGATGGTCTTTCACGAACTGTAACGTTTCCATTACGTTCACGTAGTTGTTGGAGTCGATGACCATGTTGGCACTTAGGGCTTTATGACCGCAACTATCTACATTTTTCACTAATTTGTCGAAGGTGCCTTGCCCGCGCACGGCATCGTGATACTCGTGGATGCCGTCCATGCTGACCCATATCGAATTGGCCTTCAGTCCGGCGAAGGGTTGCTGCGCGTTGGTGGTTACGGTGGTGGTGAAGAAGCCGATTTTGTGCGCGAGGTCGATGAGGTCGTTGAGTCGTCGGTCGCCGTCGCGCCAAAGGGTCGGTTCGCCGCCCTCAAAATCGACAAAACGGGAGCCTAAATCGTAAGAATACTGCAGTTCTTCGCGGATTTGCTCGTAGCTTTTGTCGGTCGGGTGCTCGTGGTCATATACGCTGCAGTGCGAGCACGACAGGTTGCACCGGTTGGTGATGAACAATACGGTCTGCAGTGGTTTGCGCCGTTTTAGAAATTTCGTCTGGAAATACCAGTTGCCTAAATAAAAAAGCATCATTCTTTTTCAGGATTATTTGGGTGGCAAACATACATAAAATTTTGGACTTTCAGCAAGGCAATAAATAGGATTACCTACTCTTTGATGCCGTAGGCGAGGTCGCCGGCGTCGCCGAGGCCGGGCACGATATAGGAGTGCGCGGTCAGTTCCTCATCCACGGCTCCGATCCAGAAGGTGCAGCTGTCGGTGGGGAGCTTGCTCATCACATAATCAAGGCCTTGCCGACTGGCAATGACGCTCACGATGTGCGTGTGCAACGGGTCACCTTTGCTCATGAGTTCCTCGTATGCCAAGGCAAGTGACTGTCCGGTGGCGAGCATCGGGTCGCAAAGAATCAGCGTTTTCTCGTCCAAGTCAGGAGAAGAGAGATAGTCAATCTGGATCTCGAAGGTACCGTCCTTATAGTATTTACGGAACGCTGAGATGAAGGCATTGTCAGCGTGATCGAAATAGTTGAGCATGCCCTGATGCAACGGCAGTCCGGCACGCAAGATAGTGGCCAACACTGGTTTTTCCTGCAAACGGGGAATATTGGCAATGCCTAACGGGGTGACCACCTCCTGTTCTGCGTATGCCATGTTCTTGCTGATTTCGTAGGCGAAAATCTCGCCGATGCGCTCCAGATTCCTCCGAAAACGCATACTGTCCACCTGCACCTCGGCACTTCGGACTTCCGAGATGAACTCGTTGAAAAGGGAGTTTTGGATTCCTAAAATGTTTAGATTTTTCATAATGCGATTTTTAATGGTTGTTTCGTTTTGTGAATCTGTAGAGACGTGCCATGGCGCGTCTCTACAACGGTTATTTGCCAAAGACCCGTTCGAAAATTGCGGGCACTTGCTTCAGGTAGTATTCCAGCGTGAAGCACTGGTCGAGTTCTTCGGGAGTGAAGTGGCTCATGACGGTCTCGTTTTGGGAGAGAAGTTCCTTGTAGTCCTGTCCTTCAAACCAGGCCTTCATGGCGATGGGTTGCACGAGGTCGTATGCGTTTTCGCGGGAGAAGCCTTTGTTGATGAGGGCGGTCATAACGCGCTGCGCGAAGATAACTTTGTGGGTCAAGTAGATGTTTTTCAGCATATTTTCCGGGAAAACGACGAGGTTCTCCAAGATGTTGCCGAAGCGGTTGAGCATATAGTCGAGCAGGATGGTGGCATCGGGGAGCATGATGCGCTCGGCGGAGGAGTGGGAGATGTCGCGCTCGTGCCAGAGCGGGATGTTCTCGTAGGCGCTGACCATGTAGCCGCGGAGGATTCTCGCGCATCCGCACATATTCTCGCTGCCGATGGGGTTGCGTTTGTGGGGCATCGCGGAGGAGCCTTTTTGTCCTTTGCCAAAGGCCTCTTCAGCCTCGCGGAGTTCCGTGCGCTGCCAGTGGCGCACCTCGATGGCCATCTGCTCCATGGTGGAGGCGATGAGCGCGAGGGTGCCCATATAGTGGGCATGGCGGTCGCGTTGCAGCACCTGCGTGGAGATGCGGGCGGAGTGGATGCCGAGCTGTTCGCAGACATAGTCCTGCACGAACGGCGGGGTGTTGGCGAAGTTGCCCACGGCACCGCTGATCTTGCCGCACTCCACATCGGCGGCGGCCATCTCGAAACGCTCGATGTTGCGGCGCATTTCCTCGAACCACAACGCCCATTTCAGACCGAGGGCGGTGATGTCGGCGTGCACGCCGTGCGTGCGCCCGATGCAGGGCGTGTCTTTGAACTCGTAAGCGCGTTTCTTGAGAATTTCAATGAACCGCTGGAGATCCTTGCGGAGGATGTTGTTGGCCTGCTTGATGAGGTAGCCGTTGGCGGTATCGACCACGTCGGTGGAGGTGAGTCCGTAATGCACCCACTTCTTTTCATCGCCAAGGCTCTCGCTCACGGTGCGGGTGAAGGCCACAATGTCGTGGCGGGTTTCCTTTTCTATTTCGTAGATGCGCTGCACATCGAAGGTGGCTTTGTCCCTCAGTTTTTGCACATCTTCAGCCGGAATCACACCGAGTTTGCTCCAGGCAGCGGCGGATTCGATTTCCACTTTCAAATAGGCGCCGAATTTGTTTTCCTCAGTCCAGACGGCGCTCATCTCCGGACGCGAATAACGGGGTATCATAATCGTTAAAAATTTTCGCGGCAAAGATACGAATTTAATTGTGAATGGTGATTGGTGATTAGTGATTGGTGAATAATTCCAAGAGGGGTGCAAGCCTGGCAGGTGTCAGCATAAGGTGGACGTGATGCCAGGATTCTTTTTGCGGGAAGTAAAATCGTCTATTCCGGATTCTCGTCTAATGCCAAGCGAAAACCGACATGGTTGAAGGAGCTGTTCGGGATGCTTTGGGCGCGGGCAGAAACGCGGCAGACGTCCCAGTAGCTGGTCATGCAGCCGCCGCGATAGACTTTGGTCTCGCTCAAATTGTATCCGGTGGGATTCTCAAGCGTCACAGTGGAGTTCCACTCATACATGTCAAAGCCGTCGCTGCACCATTCATACACGTTGCCTGACATGTCGTAAATACCCAATTCGTTTGGCTGTTTTGTGCCGACAGCATGAGGCTCATCGTCGCTGTTGTTTTTGCACCACGCCACATTTTCCAATGTGTTGGAACCGCTAAATTTGTAATTTTTGGAAAGATTTCCGCCACGTGCGGCAAATTCCCATTCTGCTTCGGTGGGCAAACGGTAATTCTTGCCCGTGAGCTTGTTCAGTTTGCCGATAAAGGTTTGTGCGTCATACCAGCTGACACGTGTGACAGGCAGACTGTCGCCTATGATTTTTGACGGGTTTTTGCCGCCCATTACCGCCATCCAAAGCTCTTGTGTTACTTCGTATTTAGCAATGTAATAACCGTTTAGCTTTACTGGATGGGCGGGAGCCTCGTTGACTGAACAGTCCGAATGCTTGTCCGTGCAACCCATTAGGAATTTCCCGCCCTGCACGTGAACCATCTCGATGTTAGGAACTTGTGCACAAACCGTCGACGCCAACAGGACGGCAACAATCGCGATAAAAAGATGTTTGTTTTTCATATTTGTATTTTTCTTATTATCCTGATTTACAATAATATACAAATCTAACGATTGTTTTACAGACAATGGCAAAAGTACAAAATACACTGGAATTGCGATTAGTCAAATCACCGGAAAAACATATACAAATATTGGAAATAGTTTTTGGGATTTGGAAAATAGTGTATTTTTGCACCGAATAAAAAAAACGTCATGCGAATATTTTCTAAAAGCACACTCGTAGAGTACTATACAAAAAATCCACAGTCGAGACAACCATTAGAAGACTGGTACCTTATTACAAGTAAGGCGAACTGGCAAAATCTGAGTGACATACGAAAAATGTTCAACAATGTGGACTATGTCGGCAACGACCGGTATGTGTTTAACATCAAAGGGAATCATTACCGACTCGTTGTTGTGATAAGGTTTTCGAAGGGCAGGGTGTTTATACGGTTTGTTGGAACACATGCCGAATATGACAAAATATAGGATATACAAAACATTTAAATATGGCACAGTTAAAAAACGAAGCGGCATACAGAGCCGCATTAAAAAGGATAGACGAGTTACTCCCGCTGACGGGCGATGACGTGCCGGATGACGACCCGAACATGCTGGAAATGGATATGCTTTGCGATATGGTGGAGGAGTATGAGGATATCCATTATCCGATTGGAAAACCGGATTTGGCCGATGTCATCAAACTACGCATGTTCGAAAGGAATCTCACTCAATCAGCTGTGGCAAAACTGCTCGGTATTAGCCCCTCGCGAATGAGCGAGTTGATGCACGGGAAATTGGAACCGTCATACCGTCTTTCTCGGGACCTTTGTACCAAATTAAATATTGAGCCGTCTGTTGTGCTTAATCTGTAAACGAAAAATGGCAAGGCGATGAGTAGTGACGTAAAATTTTACGTCTCTACAACATCTATTGAAGAAAAAAATGTTTGCAAATAATCACCATAGCAGACCATACGGACTGCTCCTCGTTGCGGTCCTGTTAACCACCTCTTGCAGCCGGCCGGAGGTGACACCCTGCGACGACTACCGGCAGGCGATGCGCGGTTTTGTGGTGCGCATCAGCGAGACAGCGCGGTCGCAAACCCCTGATTTCATCGTGATTCCGCAGAATGGCATCGAGTTGGTGACCATGGGCGAGGATGCCGATGCGGAGCTCGCCGCAAGGTATCTGGCCGCCATTGACGGGCACGGACAGGAGGACCTCTTCTACGGGTACGAGCGCGACGACAAGCCCACACCCGCAGCCGAGACAGACTATCTGCTGTCGTATCTCCGCCGCTCGAAGCAGGCGGGGAAGTGCATTCTCGTGACCGACTACTGCTCCCGTTCGGAGTATGTGGCCGGCGCCCGCAGCCGTTGCGACGCAGAGGGCTTTGTCTCCTTCGCCGCCCCGAGCCGCGAATTGGATGTCATTCCCGCCGGCGCACCCACGCACGAGAATGCACAGGCCATTGTCCGTCTGAGCGACGCCCAGAACTTCCTGTATCTTCTTAATTGCGCACACTTTTCCAGCAAGGTAGCGTTTCTGGATGCCGTTTCCGCCACCAACTATGATCTCATCATTATAGATCTGTTTTTTGACAACGACATGGCATTCACGGCGGCTGAGGTGGAACGGATGAAGCATAAGGCGAACGGTGGCAAGCGGTTAGTTGTCTGCTACATGTCCATTGGCGAGGCGGAGGATTACCGTTACTACTGGCAGTCGGAGTGGAAGCGTCACAAACCGGCGTGGCTGGCCCGCGAGAACCCCGAGTGGCGGGGCAACTACAAGGTCCGTTACTGGGATCCCGCGTGGCAGGAGATCATCTGCGGTTCAGGCGACAGCTACCTCAACCGCATTCTCGCTGCCGGCTTCGACGGGGTGTATCTGGATATTATTGATGCGTTTGAATATTTTGAGAAGTAGGTCAATGAGCACTGTGTTATTGTTTGGATATTTGCCGCTGCTGTGGTACTTCTTTATAATTACGAACCATATAAAATTTTGAATATGAAAAAAATCTGCTCACTCTCTTTGTTATTGCTGCTTTGCTGCTCCTTTTCAGTAAAGTGCGAAGCGCAGGTGTCATTGGATTTCAACACACTCGGCGTTAACAATCTTAACAGCTGGACTAATCATAGAACCGATCCGGGAATTTTGTGTGAGTATCCGGGTACGGTTATGTCAGACGTATCTGTCAATATAACAGCCGAATTGACCAATACGAGTGATGCTGTTCTATATTTTGGCGATGAGGTCTATGGCGGTGCTGACAATGTCAGGTTGGCCATGTACTTTTATGAAATGGGTTCCGGATGGAAAAAAATGTATTTGTATAATCCAGCCTCGCACGATTTCAATGTTATGCCAGATATTAATTCGTTGGCTTCTGGAGAAAGTATAGCTCTGCGGGCAGCCGCCGTCTTCCCTGCCAGGCTTTTTGTGAAAGAAACACCGCTGTACTACATGTCCAGCATAGTGCCGACAATGTACTTGGTGCTTGAGATTCCTGGGCAAGAGCCGATATTTTCGGCATTGCCGGAAACTGTTTTTTTGAACGGTGTGAAGCTGAATCCAAGGAAAAGTAAGTGTTATTCTTGTGGAGAAATATATTTGTTGACTCATAATTCAGAGTCCATTGACGAACTGATGGCATGGGTGCCTGGTGAAAGG
>JAEEGL015328480.1_pt1 | contig 27425 bp, 14 predicted proteins | sample 9134231 | NCBI WGS metagenome assembly JAEEGL01 (sample SAMN16246548, study PRJNA631951) | gut metagenome | biome: gut microbiome; feature: rumen; material: fiber-attached | host: Bos | place: Iran: Karaj | collected 2018-10
CTAGAAAATAATATTGAAATTTTATTTAATACCAATGTTAAAGATTTAGTCGTTAAAGATTCCACAATTTGTGGTGTAATTGTGGAAGATGCTATGCAATCTGATCCAGTTCCAGAAACATACTATTCAGATAGAGTAGTTCTTGGAATCGGAAGAAAAGGTGCTAGCTGGCTTTCAGAGATGTGTGAAAAACACGATATTAAAAACCGTGCAGGAGTTGTTGATATTGGTGTTAGATATGAGCTTCCAGACAGTATTATGAAAAATATTAACGAATACTTATATGAGGGTAAATTTGTAGGATACTTACCACCATATAAAGACAAAGTTAGAACATTCTGTCAAAACCCAAGTGGATTTGTTGCAAATGAAGTTTATGATAACAACTTAACTTTAGTTAATGGACACTCATACAAAGATAGAAAAAGTACTAATACTAACTTAGCACTTCTTGCATCACATCATTTCTCAGATCCATTTAAAGAGCCAATTAAATATGGTATTAACATTGGAGAAAATGCTAATCAACTAGGTAAAGGAAATGTTTTAGTTCAAAGATTAGGTGATATTTTAAACGGTAAAAGAACTTGGGATAAAGAGCTTAAAGAAAACTCTGTAGTACCTACTTTAAAAACAGCTATCGCTGGTGATATCACTTATGCAATTGGTTATAGAACTATGGTTGATATACTAGAATTTATCAAAGCTATGGACAAAGTAATTCCTGGTTTTGCAAACCCAGATAACCTACTTTATGCTGCTGAAATAAAGTTCTATTCAAATCAACTAGTAATAAATAATAACTTCGAAACAAGCATTAAAGGTCTTTACTCAATTGGTGATGGTGGTGGTCTTACAAGAGGACTTATCATGGCATCAGCAAGTGGTGTTCAAATGGCTAGAATATTAAAAGATTTAATATAAAAAAGGTGACTTATAAGTCACCTTCTTTTTTTGCCTTTTTCTCTTTTATTATTAAAAATACAATTCCTATTATCACAAAAACTATACTCGTTTTTTGATTGATAGAAAGTACTTCTGCTCTTCCTGCTCTTAGAAAATCGAGTACGAACTTTAGTATTCCACATATTATAAAAATAAGTCCACACTTTGTTTTATCTTTAGCTTTCAATTTATATAAAATAATAAAAGCTAATGAAAAACAAATTGTCTCTAGTGGTTGAATTGGAAACAAATCTACTCCATTTGGAGCACTATCAGAGTTTTTATAATTCATATGTAATAGTCCTGAATAATTCATTCCATAACAGCATCCTGCAAATGTACACCCCAATTTTCCTATAGCGTACGCTAGTGGCACTGGAACTAAAATAATTCTTAAGATTTCAAATATATTTTTTCTATAAACATATTCGTATAATCCCATCATTACTATAAGTCCAATTAGAGCGCCATAAGCACTCATACCAGCTTTTAAGATAGACTCAGCTCGTGGATTATTTGCATAATATGAAAAGATCTTTGCTCCAATTATAATTCCAAATAAATCAAACACAATCAATGATAGTATTTCACTAGAACTATATTCTTGTCTACTACAAGCTTTGTATGTAACATTGAAGTATGCAAAAAATGCTATAAGTGCCATGGCTCTATATTTAGAGATCCAAATAAAACTAATGCTACTAGTTACTAGTAGCACTAAATTTATTAAAAGTAATACATATCTATAAGTTTGATCTTTCTTGCAATTAGGACAATTCTTATTTATTAACTTAAGTTTTGTTCCACATTTATCGCATTTCATTCTCTTTACCCTGGACACTTCATATTAAAACACTCATTACAAGTATTTATAAAGAACATATAAATAAAACAAGCAAGTATAGTAAGTACTATATTTAATATAAATCTAGTATGAATAAACTTACTTTCTCCATCACATTTTTGATCTATTTTGGCATTAGCAACCATTAGTAGTATGTATACTCCGGCCATTACATACACGATAATACTATCTATTTGACTTAAAAAGAATACTAGTGTGATTGTTGGAGCTCCGAAAAGTTAAAAGCAAAACTGCTATTGTAACTAAGCTCATATAACTTTCATATAAACTAATCGTTGTCTTATCAAGCTTTTCAGCGTCTTCTTCAGATGGTATAGTTTCACCTTCTATAGGATTTTGAGTTTCTTCTGTTTCTGCTGCTTTTTCCTTTTCCTCGATTACTTCGCTTTCCCCAATTATTGGTTCTTTATCTACAATCTCAACTTTTATCACTTCAGCTTTGCAATGGGGACAAACTTGAGCATCATCTTCAATTTCTTTTCCACAATTTGTACATATCATAACTATACTCTTTCTACCTCAACTTTTTTCTTTGAAGATTTGCCTGTCATTTTAGCTTTTTGATAGTCTTCGTCTGATAAAAATCTTGGTATTTCATCTATGTTTAATGTTAGTGTTTTTCCTGGTGCCACATAATATCTTGATCTATAATACTCTCCTAATCTTGCTATTCCAACCATCTGTGAATCTAGAAGTACGTCGATACCTTTGCCTTCTTTCTCCTCAAATGTAATAAATTTGATAGGTTGTCTTTTAATATTTGGATCTTCAAGTAGTCTTGAAATACAATAATGTAAGTATTCTTGGTTAACAGATTTATCCCTTGAATTAGTTGTAAACACATATCTTAAGTAATTTTCTTCAGTAGGATCTATCATATCTTCCAATAAAGATGTTTTAAATGATGACTCTAAATGTCTTATTATTTTTGCTCTATTTTGTTCACTGATTTTACTTATATACTGAACTGAACCATCTTTATCAACAATAAATGAACTATATCCGCCATAAGCACTCTCTACAAGGTTTTTGAATCCCATTGTATTTGCTTTAGCTTTAATGTCTTCCATTCTCTTTACAGTTGTTTTTTCATCAGCATTTGTGATTAAGAATAGACTACATCTTACTCCTGTTTCTCTTTCCATTTGTTGTATTCTTGCTAAGAATTCTTTTACATTCTTAAGACTAATTCTTCTTGCCAAAGACAAATCATCTTTTCCATGCCTTGATATTATATTTTTGTTTACTTGTTCTTTTACTGTTGTGACTTTATTAGCATCATCAATCTTCTTATCAAACTCTCCGGTTAATCCTTCTTCTTTTGCTATAACCCTCTTCTTTTCTGCTTCTTCAGCTGCTTTTTTCGCTGCTTCTGCTTTTCTTCTTGCTTCCTCAGCAGCTCTTTCTTTTGCTAGTCTTTCTGCTTCAGCTTTAGCTTTTATTTCTTCTTGACGTTTTTTCTCTTTTAACTCCTTTTCATATGGAGCTTTTAATTTATACATTCTAATATATTTTTGAGTTAATTCTCTTATTAATCTTCTTTCTTCACTTAAGTAATAAAGCTCTGTTGCTGATTCTGACATATCACTAAAACACTCTATTACTTGAGTTTTAGACATTCCTGCAGTAGATGCTGTAAGGCTTATTGCTGTTGCTATATCTCTAAAATCTTCTGTTGTGAAAAATTGTGCAAACTTTCTATATTCTCTTTCTACGTGTCTTTTCTTTGTGCTCATGAAATCTTCTATTCTTACAACATTACTCTTTTGGAATGAAACTAATGCATATAAGAAATGTTTATCGAAACAGAATATTTCTCTTTTCATGATATCGTTTTTCAAAGCCCCATACATTTGTCTTACGAATTCTAGTCTTCTTATTTTATCTTCACTCTCAACTGGAAGCATTGAATATCTATTTCTAAGATCTGCAATACTTTGTAATTTAACAAATTTATAGTATTGTTTATTTATTATTGAAATCTCTTTAATCTTATCTGGTATACTCTTTTTAATAAAATCTTCGTATACGAAATCACGAGGATTTAATCTCATTACTTCCCACGCCTTGTAATTTCTTACCAAACCTAATATTGTTTTAAAATAAGTATTTAGTAAGTAATTATAACGAGTAAAGAATTCTTCTAGTTTTTCACCTTTTTCTGGTGTGCGAATTAAATTTACTGAATTAATATGAAACATATTATATCTTGAAACAGCGTGAGTTGCCCTATATTTACTGCGTCCTGGAAAGTCAGCAGTAGCTCTTAGACTTTTTTCTAATTCTTTAAAGTCTATTGCTTTATTTTTATATGCAGTTACAATTTCTTGGTACTCCATATTCTGCTTACCTTTCCTAATCTTGTTTTATGTCTACCTGTTTGCCTAATATTTTCATTAAATATTATATCATTAAAGCCTTAATTGTCAAAGTTTATAACAAATATTTTCTATTATTTTTTCATTACAAAAAAGCATAAAAAAAGATAGCTTTTGCTATCTTCTTTTATTCATCTCTTTCTGTATCTTTATTGGTATCATCACTAGTTATTTTACTATTTTCTCTTAGCAGATCTTCCTTATCATCTTTTACCTTAGGTTCTATTTTTTCAATATTATCAACCTTCCAAGGGTTTTGTGGTTCTGGTTTAGGTACCTCTACTTTTTCCATTTCTCCCTCTGGAAGTTCTTTTGGTTTATTTCTTGTAAATAAATCTTGGAAAAATCTTTTGATTCGATTTCTAATACCATCTTTTTCATCTTTTTGTGGATCTTCTTTTTTCTCAAAATGTACCCCTGATGCAGGTGGTCCATTTGGTTTATCGCCGTCTAAACTAGCAAGTTTATTTTTTTCTACTATATAATCTTGACTTTCCTTTTCTGGTGGCTGCTCATCAAATGTTATTCTTTCAATTCTTACGTTTGGTGCATTAGTTCCTGCAAATGGTCCTACTAGTCCAGCGTCCATTTTTATAATAGGTCCAAGCTTACCATCATATAAATCTCTAAATACTCTTTCTACTTCTTTTTCTGGACAAGGTGTATCGCATATTCTACCTTTTCTATTCATTTTCTTTTTTGAAAGCTCATTATCTGCTCTCATAAAATGCTTTGGTAATTCATATATATGTGCACCATCATTGGTTAAAGTCATGCTAAGATTTTGATTATCCCACGTTGGATCAAAATTATACCATACGCCATCTATTTTAGCTCTTAAATATGCGTGCGCGTCGTCATCAGGACATTCACATCTTACATACTCTGTCTCTATTCCTTTTGACTGCAATGCACATCTTAGAACTTCTGTATAACCAGCGCAGACGGTTTTTCCTTTTAGTGCTGCATTTTCAAGATTTCTTGATGTGTTAATAACTTCTGCATAATGTGCTGCATTTGCAGGTGATTTATCAGCTGCACTATAATCATATTCATATGAAGTTGCTACTCTAAAGTACAATATAGCAGCAATCTCCATTTCTGATAATCCATCTGGAATCTCCGATGTTAATGTGTCCATATGTTCTTTAATATAATAAAACTTAGATGAATCATATGGTAGTGTCTGATGTCTTTCTGTCGTTGGATCATAAAGTTGAATTTGCTTTATACCACTATCTATTAAATCTTTAACATCTTCTTTTGATATTTCATTTATATTTCTAATTTGGAAAAGAATACTCTCTGGATGTTTTTTGTATAACGGTGAATTTAATACTTCTTTTATATTTTCTTTTGTAACTACAATTTTTATTCCTTCTTTTCCACATGCTCTATCCAAGAAATCTTCTGTTAAATCTTGTGGCCTATCCTCTTTTATTGTTACTCTACATTTCATTTCTTTGCCACAAGCGACACCGCTTTTTACCATCTTGTCATAATCGGCTAATGAAATATTGTCCATAGTTAATTCATATTTATTGTCCACCCAAAAAGAACCTATTTCATTATTTACATTAACAATTTTTCCATTTTCTAGAATAATTATTGAATCTGCTAATTCTTGATGTTTCTGCATTAGCTCTTCAACTTTTTTATAGTCTATTCCATCTGGTCCTCTTTGACTATCAATTATTGTGCCATACTTAAGCAATGCATATAGTCCTTCTTCTGATAATTCTCCAACATTTACTGGTCCATATTCTATATAATCAATTGTTCTAGTAAATTCTTTTTCTTTTACATGCTCATTATTTATATTAGTTCCTGTTACATATCTATCAGATACATATGAACCAGTATAACTATAAAATGTTCTTTGATCCAATCTTTCTTGAACTTCATGCGGATTGCTTGTAACTATTTGGAAACCAGGAGCTGTTAATATACCCATACCACTTTTTTCAAATAATTCGCTAAAGAATATTCCGGCTTTATCTACATTCTTATCATCGTTAATAATAACAAATGTTGTTTTAGTATATTGTGAATTTTTGTGAAAGTTATAACTTTGCCCCAAATAGATTGCCACATATTTTAACTCTTCATCTGTAAAATAGTTTAAGTCTATTACAGGTGACTCATTAGTAATTGGAAGTTCTTTTCTTTGAAAGTATCTATTTATTTTCTCAGCCATTTGAGCACACTTTTCCGGAGATATTTCTTCAACACTTCCATCATACCTACATAAATCAATTGTTTTACTTTTAAATGCTGGAATAATACCTTTTGTTTTAGGACTATATTTAAATAGTCTATCTGTTTGTTCATTAATGAATTCATGATTTGAATCCGGATGAATTAAGTCCTCAAAATATACTAAGTACCCACTATACCTAAGCAAATCATATTCCTCTTGAGTAAGTGCGCTAAACATTAACTTTTGACCACTTTTCTCACAACGAGAATAGTTTAAAAGACAACCACTATCTGTAACATAATGATCAAGTCCCTCTCTTTGAGCTATATCTTCTAATCTTTGTCTAAACTCAGGAGTTTCTGTTTTAATTAGGGCAGCAAAATGTAGTATTTTAGTTAAAGTTTCATCTGTCATTCCCCTTAAGTTTTCCGTTTCATCAAAATAATACGCCTCTTTAATAATCTTGGCTTTAGGGAATCTAGAAGAATAATCTGAAGCATTACATTCCTCTCCTTGATTAATTCTTTCTACGCTATCAAATCTATGAAACCTTGGTATCCTTCTCAAACTATCGTCGTTTGTATCAATTGTTATACAACCAAAAATATCAGCTCCTTCTGGACTCATTGTATTTACTGATATTTGTCCCAAAAAATCCTGTAACTTATGAACAGAATATCTATCACTTAGGACATGAATTTCTGAATATGAATCATTTCTAAAATTATCTTGTAAGGCTCCTGCTATATATGCAAGTTCATATTCTTCATATTTACTCAAATCTATAAATCTAGTTCTATCTTTTTCATCTTTTGGAATGACCTCTTCAGCTAATCTTTCCAATCTACTAATTTCATCATATCCAACAACTCCATCATTTGAACGATATGTAAAACTTTCTACTCCTGCTCTCTTTATAATATCGTAGTATGATGAAAGAATATGTAGGTTATTATCTAATACTAAATTAGTTATTTTTACAGAGTTTATTAAGCCTGTCATCATTAGTTCTTCAAACTCTTGGGCTGTTACATTTTTTAGTACAGGATACTCGTCATCCTTTTGTGGAGGATATTCTTTAAGCCTGTCTATATTTAGTACCTTTCTATCTATATCTAAAACTAAATAATCTGGTGATAGTGTCCATGATGTGTAATATCTACTTAAAAGCTCATCATTTTCAAAATTAACTTCTGTTGTACTATTTAGTATAAAGCCTATAGCTTCTCTGGAAATATCTGTACCTATTGATATTCTGCTAAAGCCTAAACTCTCAACAAAATTAGGTACATTTCTTTGAGTTGCACCTTCTGGATTAGCAACATATAAAAAGTCTGCTAGCTCTTCATCACTACAATTTTCTAACTGTTCATCACCTTGAGCATAAATTCCAGTTCTACCTAAAATTGGTTGTCCATAATATAGAACATTTGAAAAATATTGTTGAAATTGGTGAAGTTTTTCAGGATCATCAAATGATGGTATTACAGTAACAACTCCATCAGCTAAAATTTGCTGAAGAATTTGCCCTACTTCCTCAAAATCATCTTCTCCAATCACATTTAAATCTATTATAATGTCATCTCTATAAGGAATATCCAGTGTATCTTCACCAAAAAAATATTTAATTAATTTTGGATTATTAATTTTCATTTTTCCTCTTTACTATTTAAAAATTCATTTGTTCATTACATTGTTGGTTCGTAATCTTCTTTTTGACTTACTTTTATGTTTGGCTTTGCTGCCTTTAATTTATTGATTGTTTCTTTTTCTTCATCTGTATATTCTGATCCGTCTAATATTAGTTCTTCAAGTTTTGAACTGTTCATAAGTGCGTTAAAACCAGATACTCTGCTCAAGTGTAGGTCTAGTCTTGATACATTGTCAATTCCAGCTATTCTGCTCAAATCAACTGGCTCAGCACAAACCACCCTTAAAGTCTCTGGTGCGGAATACTTAAGATTTCCTATCTTTTGGCAATAAAGTAAACTTAGTGACTTTAGTGCTTCTGGATTTAGCTCTGTGTTCTCATCAACAAAAGAACATGCCACAAAAGAAATACCTGAAAGATTTGTATATCCATTTATTTTTTTAGCATCTTCTTCTTTTATTTCAAAATTTCTCAAAGATAATATTGCTAAATTTGGAAGTTCTGGCATTTCAGATAAGTCTATTTTATAGTCTTCTCCTATTGGTGATAATTTACTTATATTTAATTCATATATTTTTCTTAAATCTTCTTCTGTTAGTCTTTCGTCTATTCCAAATTTGCCAGCGGCAAGTTTTAGGAATCGTTCTAGTTGTTTGTTCTTTATTTCCATTTTTTTCTCCTTTTGGCTATTTAAACAAATCTTTTACACCTATTAATTCTATTTAATTATATCATTATCATATTCGATGTCAAAGCTCTTATTTTAAAAACAAAAAAAGATATAGCCTAAGCTATATCCTTTTTATCTTTTATTAATCTATTACAGTAAGTCCTGCAAATTTTGCCATCAATCTCTTATGTCCAACTTTATCAAAAGTGATATCTACTTTTAAATCTTCACCTTCTGGCTCAACTTTATCAATTGTTCCTTCGCCAAATTTTTTATGATTAACTCTTACTCCTGCTTTATATTGAGAAAGGTCTACATTTTCTGATTTTGGTTTGTTGTTTAAGCTCTTTAGGAAGCTATCTGCTGTTCTAAATTGGAAAGTTGTACTTACTTTTTCTCTTGATCCTTTTCTTTCTATATCTTTATATGTATCATAAGAAGGTTCAAAGTCAACATACTTTCTGCCGCCACCATAGCTCCATTCATAGTCGTTATAGTCTTCTGCTACTTTAGCATATCCCACATTATCCTCTAATGTATCTGCTCCGTCAAGCATTGATTCAGGTATCTCTCTTACAAATCTTGATACTCCATTACAACTTGTTGAACCGAATATGGTTCTTTGTTTAGCACAAGTCATAAATAAATGCTCTTTTGCTCTTGTAATACCTACGTAGCATAGTCTTCTTTCTTCTTCTATTTCTTTTTCTTCGCCAATAGATTTATATCCTGGGAATATGCCCTCTTCCATTCCTACTAAGAATACTACAGGAAACTCTAGTCCTTTTGCAGAGTGAAGAGTCATTAATGTTACAGAATCGTCTGTATCTTCAACACCATCTATATCAGATGAAAGTGTAATTCCTTCTAGAAATTCTGCTAATGTATTATCAGCTTCCTCCTCTTCAAATTCAATTGCAACTGTTAAGAACTCTTCTAAGTTCTGGATTCTTGTTTCAGCTTCAACTGTATTTTCTATCTCTAACGCTTTTGAATATCCTGTATCATGAAGTGTTTGTGTAATAAGTTCTGAAATTGATAAATCATCTTTTCTAGCTCTTAAGTCTTCGATTGTATTTACAAATTCTCTTGTATTAGCAAATACTCTAGAAAGTCCGTACTTATCTGCGTTTTTGATTATCTCATACATTGATGTACCATTTTGAGCTGCAATTTGGTCTATATTGTCAAGACTTGTTTTTCCAACACCTCTTTTTGGCTCATTAATAATTCTTGTTAAACTTAAGTTGTCGTTTGTATTTTGGATTAATCTTAGATATGCGATAATATCTTTGATTTCTTTTCTTTCATAGAACTTTAGACCACCAACGATTTTGTATGGAATATCTTCTCTTCTTAAAATATCCTCTATTGCACGTGATTGAGAGTTCATTCTATATAGAACTGCAAAATCGTTATAATGGTAATACTCTTCCATCTTAAGTGAATTTATTTGACTTACAATAAATGTTGCTTCGCTATATTCATTGTCTCCTCTAAATACTTTTGGAAGTGTACCTTTGTCATTTTCTGTCCATAATTTTTTCTCGTATTTGGTTTCATTATTCTTGATTACTTCATTTGCTGCATTTAATATGTTTTGTGTACATCTATAGTTTTGCTCAAGCTTTATTATCTTAGATCCTGGAAAATCTTTTTCAAAGTTTAAAATGTTTGTTATATCAGCTCCTCTAAATGAATAGATTCCTTGATCATTGTCACCAACTACTGTAATGTTTCCATGTTTAGACGCAAGAAGTGTAATTAATGTGAATTGTGCTTTGTTTGTATCTTGATATTCGTCTACTAAAACATATTTAAATTTTCCAGAATAGTACTCTAGAACATCTGGGTTATCTAAAAAGATTTTAATTGTAAAATTAATAATATCATCAAAGTCTATGGCATTGTTTTCTTTTAATCTCTTTTGATATTCTTCATATACTTCTGCAATCTTCTCTCTTCTTAAATCACCTTTAACTTTTGCTGCATATCTATCCGGTTCTATCATATCGTTTTTTGCATTTGATATTTCATATAAACAAGTTTTATCAGTAAAGATTTTATCATCTATATTCTTAGATTTTAGTATTTGTTTTACTAATGTCTTTTGGTCTGATGTATCAAATATAACAAAAGAAGTATCGAATCCTATTCTATCTATTTGCTTTCTTAGAATTCTTACACAAATTGAGTGGAATGTTCCAATCCACATATCATTTACTGCATCACCTACTAGTGATTCTACTCTTGATCTCATCTCATTTGCAGCTTTATTAGTAAATGTAAATGCTAAGATGTCCCATGGTTTAACATTCTTTTCACCAATTAGGTACGCTATTTTATGTGTTAATACTTTTGTTTTTCCAGATCCTGCTCCTGCAATAATTAAGCATGGTCCTTCAGTACATAGAACAGCCTCTTTTTGCTCCTTATTTAATCCTTCTAAAATATCCATTTGTATCTCCTATTTAATACAAAACTTTTGTTTGTATTATATATTGTTTTTCTTAGTTTTGTCAATCTTAAATTTGCTTTTATAATCACAAAAAATACACCTTGCTTATAATACCAGTAAGATTAAAACTTAACTTATATTATAAAAAGATGTATTTAAATTCTAGTTTTCTTCAGATGCGTTTTCTTCTTCGAATCTGTTGCCTTCTCTATTTAATTCTTTAAGTAGGTCTTCTACATCAATGCCATGAACCATGCAAGCTTCTTCTATAGTTTCTCCAAGTGATGCTGGGCATCCAACACAGTGCATTCCTGCCATTAAAAGCACGTTAACTTTATCTGGAGCAACTTCCATTAGTTCTGCAATTGTCATATCTTTATTTATATCAGCCATTGTACTTTTCCTCCAAAATTTAATTTGCTTACTTATTATACAACTTTTTAACCGAAAAGTATATAGTTTTACCCCCTAAATTATTAATATATTTTCTTTTTATTTTAAGTTGAATTTAGACTATTAAAATGATATAATTCTCTTGATTTGTACTAAAGAAAATAATTTAAGAAGAGTGTTTTATAGAAGGAGTTTTAGATATGATTTTTTCTCAAAATGATAAATCTCTTTTATTTTCAAGTACAGAAATTCCAGACGTATTCTTCACAGAATACTTACCTGAAGCAAGTGGAAATTATGTAAAAGTATATTTTTACATGCTTTTTTTGTCTAAACATAAAAGTGAAGTTAAAATAACTGATCTTTCTAAAACACTATCTTTAGAATTTCCTGATTTCAAAGATGCTTTAGATTATTGGGAATCAAAAGGTCTTTTAGTCAAAACTACTGATGGCTATATTCTAGCCGATATCCAAGAAAAAGAGCTTTCAAAATTATATACACCAAAAGTTACATCTTCACCAGAACAAGCTGTTAAAAGTGCTGAAAGTCAATATCGTGCTCAAACCATCGAGCTTATTAATACGCAATTTTTCCAAGGATTTATGAATCCATCATGGTACACTGATATTGATTTATGGTTTTCTAAATATGGTTTCGATGATCAAGTTATGGTAGCTCTTTTTAATTATGCTCACGAAAAAAGAAAATTACATAGAAACTATGTTCAAGCTACAGCTGATGCTTGGAGCAAGAATAATGTTAAAACATTTAACGATTTAGATTCATATTTTGAAAAGTTAGAGAAAAGAAACTCTCTAAATTCAGCTATTGCTAAAAAGTTAAATTTGTTTAGAAAGCTTACAACATATGAAGAAGAAGACATCGCAAAATGGACTGAGAACTATGGATATGGAATGGATATAATCGCGATAGCTCTAAAGAAAGCATCATCTAATAACAAAGTAAGATTTGATTATATAGATACTCTTCTTACTGATTGGAATAAGAAAGATTTAAGAACACCTGATGAGGTAAATGAGTACTTAAATTCCTTGAAAGGTACTCCTCAAGAAAAGAAACCAAAGGCTACTAAAAAACCTTCATCAATTGATTATACTCAAAGCACTTTTGATAACCTAAGTGATTTATATGATAATTAGTTAAAGGATAAATAAAAATGGATAATTCATTATTAAAACAAATATTGCATGAATATGAATTAAAAAGAATTAAAGCGGTTGCCGATGCTGAAGAAAGAAAAAAAGCCCTTATGGAAGCTAATCCACATCTTCAAGAGTTAGAATCTCAAATTGCAAAAAATTCGATTGAGCAATCAAAGCTTATAATCGGCGCAGATTCTAAAGAAAAACAAAGATTAATCTCTGAGCTAAAGAAATCAAATGCTGCTTTAATTAAAGAAAAAAATGAATTTATTAAAAGTTTATCTGTAAAAAGTGGATACTTAAATCCACAATTTGAGTGCAAATTGTGTAAAGATACTGGCTATATTCAAAAAGATGGCATAAGTACTATGTGCTCATGTTTAAAACAACGCATCTTTGATGTAGCATATAATCAGTCAAATATGGGTAACTTAGAAAGAGAAAACTTTTCATCATTTGATCTTAGAATATTCTCTGATAAGAAAGATCCTGAAAAATATAAATCAGATATTTCTCCAAGAGAAAATATCCAAATTATAAGAGATAAAACTCAAAGCTTTATTGATAATTTTGATTCACCTGAAGAGAAAAACTTAATCTTTACCGGTGGTACTGGAGTTGGAAAAACATTCATTACAAATTGTATTGCAAATGAAGTGCTAAAGCTTGGTAAAACTGTGTTATATCAGACAGCACCAGTTATGTTTGATCAAATTTATGATTCAAAATATGGAAAAGAAACATCTAATTTTGATCTTTATAATAACATTCTTACAGTTGACCTTTTAATCATAGATGATTTGGGTACCGAGAAAATATCAGAATCAAAAATTACAGAGCTATTCAATATTATTAATACAAGATTATTAAATCAAAATCATAAAATCACAAAAACGATTATATCAACAAATTTGAATGTTGATGAACTATTTGAAACATACACAACTAGAATTGGTTCTAGACTTGCTGGATACTATAGATTTTTAAGATTCTATGGTGATGATTTAAGATTTAATAAATCCAAAAAACAAAAAGATGTATAACTATTAAAAGACTTTATGCTTAAGCATAAAGTCTTTTTTTATTTTAGCTCCCATTGCTCGAATGTTTATCTATTGTGTTCTAATTCGTTGATATCATTCCCTTTTCGTGAAGCATCAAAAGTAACAATTACTTCGCAAATTTCGCCATCACCACCATATAAAAATGTTACAAAATACTTGTGATTTTCCATTACTCTGTATTGCATTGTTTTTAGCTCTTCTACATAATTTATTGTATCTGATTTTACCTCAAAGCATTCAACAGTCCCTCTTTCCCTTTTATCTAAAGTTGTATATAGTTTAAATCCAGGACCTTCTCTTCTAACATTTTCTGCTTCTTTCATTCTTATTAATTCATCAATTAATTTATTAACTCTTCTTCCACTTTGTTCATTTTTATACTTTTCTAGGATTGTATTATTATTTACCCTTTGACCTTGATTTTTTGAAAAAACAACATTTATATTATTAATTGTTTTCCTAATTGGATGAAAATTATAGTTATCCGTTATATAACCAACTATCATTACTATAATTGGTATTGAAATTGTTATAATAAAAGATCTATATACCTTAGCCTTTTCTTTTTCGTCAGTAATATTTGTTTCAACCCACTTTTTAACTGCTAAACAAATTATTATTACAAGAGTGATTGCTAGAACTAGTATAGAAGAATCTCCAAACATATATGTGATCATTAATCTCCTCCTAATTTTTTATAATTGGTTTGGAACTAATCCAATAAAATTTTTCTTCTTTATTTATATCAATTGGATATCCATCTATTAGAAATATTATATATATATTTAATGATAAAATAAACAAAAAGCTCTACAAAAGTAGAGCTTTTTTTAAATAATTTTTATACTATGTAGTCTTCGTCTTCATCAACAACTTTTTCTATACTTACTACTTTACCTTCGTTTGTTCTCATAAGAGTAACACCTTGTGTTGATCTTCCTAGTACACTTATCTCGCTTGAATTAATTCTTATTATTGTTCCTGTGTCGGTTACCATCATGATGTCTTCTGTTCCTGTAACAATCTTAATTCCTACGATTTCTCCAGTCTTTGGAGTAACTTTATAAGTTATAACTCCTCTACCACCTCTATTTTGTACTCTATATTCTTCAAGTTCTGTTCTCTTACCGAATCCATTTTCAGTAATTGCAAGAAGTGTTGCTTTTGATCCTTGGATTATTGGTTCCATTCCTATTACAGCATCATCTTCGTCTAGTCTCATTCCAATAACACCTTGTGCTGTTCTTCCTACTGGTCTTACATCTTTTTCATCAAATGTTATACATAAACCATTCTTTGTAACTAAAACAACATTGTTTTGTCCATCAGAAAGTCTTACATCAATTAATTCATCATCATCTTTTAATGTAATACCAATTAGTCCAGTCTTTCTATTTGTTTCATATTCTCTAAGTGGTGTTTTCTTTACTAAACCAGACTTTGTAGCCATCAATAGATATACATCATCAACCATTTCCTTAATAGGAATAATTGCTGAGATTTTTTCTCCTGGTTCTAAGTTTAGAAGATTTACAACTGCAGTTCCTTTAGCTGTTCTACCAGCTTCTGGAATTTCAAATCCACGTAACTTATACATCTTTCCTTTATTACTAAAGAATAGCATTGTATCATGTGTTGATGCTATGTAGATTTGTTTTACGAAATCTTCTTCTCTAGTTGTCATTCCTAAGATACCTTTTCCACCTCTCTTTTGAGATTTATAAGTATCAATTGGCATTCTCTTAATATATCCTAAGTGAGAAAGAGAAATAACAACTTGTTCTTCTTTAACTAGATCTTCTTCAATGAATTCACCTTCTGCTGCAACAATCTTTGTTAATCTTTCATCTCCGAATTTCTCTTTGATTTCTAATAATTCTTGTTTAATTATATCGAATACTAGAGATTCACTTGCTAGAATTTCTTTATAGTATGCAATTAATTTCATAAGTTCTGCATACTCTTCTTCTAGTTTCTCTCTTTGTAATCCAGATAGTCTCTTAAGTTGCATATCTAAGATAGCTTGTGCTTGAATATCTGTAAGTTCAAATCTCTTCATCAATCTCTCTTTTGCATCATCATAAGATTCACGAATAATTTTGATAACTTCATCGATATTGTCAATAGCAATAAGTAAACCTTCTAAGATATGAGCTCTTGCTTCAGCTTTCTCTAAATCAAATTTTGTTCTTCTTAAGATTACTTCTCTTCTATGTTTAATATATTCTTCTAAGCAATCTTTAAGTGTTAGAATTTTAGGCTCTCCATTTACAAGCGCAAGCATTATAACTCCAAAAGTATCTTGCATTTGTGTATGTTTAAATAATTGATTTAAGATTACTTGTGCTCTTGCATCTTTCTTAAGTTCAATTACTATTCTAACCTTTTCTTCTCTATCTGATTCATCTCTTACTTCAGAGATTCCTTCAATTCTCTTTTCTTTAATTAACTCATCTATCTTGATGATTAAGTTAGCTTTATTTACTTGATATGGAAGACTTCTAACAATGATTCTTTGTTTTCCGTTTGACATCTCTTCGATTTCTGTCTCGGCTCTCATTGTTATTTTTCCTCTACCAGTTGTATATGCTTCTTTTATTCCATCACGGCCTAATATAAGTGCTCCTGTTGGAAAATCAGGTCCTTTGATTACATCCATTAAATCTTCGTTTGTAACATTGTCATCATCAATAACTTTGATAACACCATCTATTACTTCGTTAAGATTGTGTGGTGGTATATTTGTTGCCATACCTACAGCAATACCTGATGAACCATTTAAAAGTAATGCTGGTATCTTTGCTGGAAGAACTGTAGGTTCTTGTAGTCTATCATCATAGTTAGGCATAAAATCAACAGTATTTTTCTCTATATCTACAAGCATAAGCTCAGCTATTTTTGCCATTCTAGCTTCTGTGTAACGCATAGCTGCTGGTGGGTCACCATCTATTGATCCAAAGTTACCATGTCCATCTATTAATGGATATCTCATTGTAAAATCTTGTGCCAATCTTACCATAGCATCATATACAGATGAGTCACCATGTGGATGGTATCTACCTAAAACAGAACCAACTGTATTAGCACATTTTCTGTAAGGCTTATCTGATGTTATTCCATCTTCATGCATAGAATATAAAATTCTTCTATGAACTGGTTTTAAACCATCTCTAACATCTGGTAAAGCACGAGAAACAATAACGCTCATTGCATAATCAATGTAAGCAGTTTTCATTTCATTTTCGATATCTCTCTCGATTATTTTTTCGTCTTGCCTTTCCATTTATTTCCCTCTTTTCATTTATTTTTATACACTTGCATTATATAATAAAAGCAGTCAAAAAAGCAAGAAAAAAACGCAAAATTTTTACCAATTTTTCCCTAAAAATAAACTTTTTTCGTTATTTTTTTATGACCATTTTTCACCCAATTTTTTGTTCGTTTTTTGGGGTCATTTTTACCTCAAAATTTTTTTGGTTCTTGACAAAAATTTTTTATCATGTTAATATATTTTTCAATAAATATGTTTATGGAGACACTATCAAATGAGAAATAATTCATATGTGAATTTCATATTATACTTTTGCTTTGGTTTTATTGGTCAAGGTTTATTTGCATATGAATCATTTTTTAAGAGGTAGAAAAAAGATAAATTAGAATATATTAAAAGATTTTAAAGCATCCAATAGATCTCATTAAAAAATGATCTAGTGGATGCTTTTTTAATACTCTATAAGCATATCTATATAAATAATAAGGAGGATTTAATTATGGAAAACGGCTTAAACAAAAAATATGGTTTAGCAACAGCAATTTCTATGGTAGTTGGAATTGTTATAGGTTCTGGGATTTTCTTTAAAGCCCAAAACATTTTAAATATTACCAATGGTAATATGCCACTTGGAATCCTAGCTTGGATCATTGGTGGATTGATTATGATCGTTTGCGCACATTGTTTTTCAATTCTTGCAAGCAAATATACTAAAGTAAATGGTGTTGTAGATTACGCAGAAGAAACTTGTGGTAAAAAATATGCATACACAATTGGTTGGTACATGACAGCAATTTATACACCATGTATTACTTCAGTTCTAGCATGGGTATCTGCAAGATATACTCTAGTTATTTTTGGACTTAACGATCCAACAACAGGTATGTGCCTTGCATTAAGTGGATTATACCTAATTATAAGTTATACAATTAACACTTTATCACCACTTCTTGCTGGTAAATTACAAATATCAACAACAATTATAAAACTTGTTCCTATTGTACTTATGGCTATTGTAGGAACAATCTATGGATTAGTTTCTCACACTGCTGCTGATGGAGCTAGTATTTTAGTATCTAACTTTAATACTGTTCATAATTCTAATCTTTCTTCACTTTTCGGTGCTGTTGTTGCTACAGCTTTCGCCTATGAAGGTTGGATTTTAGCTACAACTATTAACTCTGAACTTGAAGATGAGAAGAAAAATTTACCAAAAGCATTGGTACTTGGAACTTTAATTGTAATCCTTGCTTATATCTTTTATTATATAGGTGTTGCAGGTGGTGCTACAGTTGAATCTCTTATGAATGATGGTGCTACTACAGCTTTCAAAAATGTGTTTGGCACTGTTGGGGGAACAATTTTGAATATAATGATTGCTATTTCTTGCCTAGGTACATTAAACGGTTTAATGTTAAGCTGCATTAGAAATATGTATTCACTTGCTAGTAGAGGTCAAGGTATTAAACCTGAAGTATTTAAACAAGTTGATAGCGCTACTAATATGCCAATCAACTCTGGAATTATTGGATTATTATTATGTGCAATTTGGTTATTCTATTTCTTCATTGCAAATTTAGATACCGCATTAATAGGCACATATAGTGCAGAAAGTGCTAACGGTTTGATTAGATTACTTGGAACTTTAGATGCTGAATCACAAACATATCAAGTTGGATGGTTTGCATTCGATTCATCAGAACTACCTATCGTTGCTTTATATGCTATGTACATTCCTATATTCATGCAGATGTTTAAACTAAAAGATCTAAATACTTTAAAGAGAGTAATAATGCCAACTCTTGGAATTATAGCTTCAGCATTTATGGTTATTGCTGCTATTTACTCACATAAGTTTGGTGTATTATACTTCTTAATTGTTACTATTATAATAATGGTAGTTGGAAATAAATTTTATAGAAAAGAAGCATAAAAAAAGAACTCACATTCTATGAAAAGAATGTGAGTTTTTATTTGTATACAACTTTATTTAATGCTTTAATTTGATTTGATAATACATATCCTGTTTTTGTTATATTGTTTGCCCAAACTCCATATACATCTAAATCAATTTTGTATTTATTATTAAGTGTGTTATAACATTGTTTCAATGTATTTTCAATCATTCCCATTGGAGTCATTTCAGAATAGTCTGGGAAGAAATCATCTTTAAATTTATCAAATACACTTTTAGTTTCATCACTAAATTCTTCGTATATTTCTTCTCTTTCTTTAACTGATTCAACAAGTTCAAATCTATCTCTATATCTTTGTGTTTTATAGAATAAGCTATTTATTTTGTCAAGTGCTTCACTATTATCGTGAATTCTCCAATCATTAATATCGTCAGCAATAGTATTCATAAGTCCATCTATTATATCGCTCATTAAGAATTGATATATTGATGGCTTAACTGCAGCTTTGTATACTTCTTTAACTTGTTCTTTAGGAATATCTAAGTATAGAGCAACACCATCTGTAACATCATTTGCGTTGATTGAATTTTCTAAAAGTTCATTTGACATATCCATTACTACTTCTAAGTAACTGTTATCATCAAACTTTGTATATTTTTTTACTATTCTTGATGTTCCTTTTCTTTCTGTTATTTCTACTTCTACACTATTTAGTTCTTTTCTTTCATAACCGTTAACTTCAGAAGCAACCGCTGCATTTAATGCACTAATTAATCCTGGCACATCAATTTTCGTTTTGAATAGTTTTATATATTTCTTATCTTTTTCTGTTGTATCTTTATCCTCAATTGAATCAAGTACTATATATTGTTTCCTATCAACAGGATTTATATTATTGTCCAAAACCAACTCACTTTTAAATCCTGTAAGTGTTGGTTTTACAAGTTTTTTCTTGTTTGATTTCTTTATAATATGGTGATTTATGTCACCTAGCATTTTTTCATCGATTTTTCTTACAAGTTCTTTTTTTGTTTCCTCATCAGCGTTTTTTGGAACAAGTTTAATAGGTGTCTTCTTTATTACTTCAAGATATAGTCTTTTATCTTCTTTTGACATATCTTTGCATAACTTTGAAACAACACCTATCAATGTATTTTGTAACTCTGTAGTATATCCGAATCTTTTTGCTACATCTGTTACTATTGTATTTAGTTCGTCTTCAAATGCAACGCTGTTTTCCATAATACAAACAAAATCTCCCTTATATGAAATATTATATTTATAATTCAATTAAATGTCAATTAGATAACAATTATATTTCAAAATCTTAGAACCTTTTGATTTATAACATTTTCAAAGCATAAAAAAACGAGATAGATTTACTATCTCGTTTCTATATTATGTTACTAATACCAATTGCTCTTATACTCTTTTGATTTCTTATAAGATATTACCGCAAATACTGTAAGTGGTATTACTAAAAGTAATCCTATTGCTGTCTTAGCACCTGAATATGGCATATTGTTCTTTGATTTATTCTCTTCTTCTAATGCATCTCTTCCAAGTGCAGCTCCAACTGTATCTCCTACATTTGTTTGTAAGTTGTTCACTCTTCCAACAACTTTATTAACTGTAATCTTTTGTGTAGATTCGTTTCCTGCTAAATCTTTTAGCACAACATCTTCTACAATATTGTCTATGTATAGTTTTGTAAATGTTATGTGGTCTTCTGTATACCATCCATCTATATCTTGTATTTGTTCATTAGCTATTAATGTTACAAGTTCTGTTCCGTCATCTAAGTATTTATATCTAACTGTTCCTAGTGGTGGTTCGTTATCTATATTAGTTATCTTAAAGCCTACTTTCTTTTTCTCTCCTCTAACATTTTCAACTATTACTTCTTCGGTAGTATTCTTATAATAATCCTTAGATAATGTTAGCTTATCTTCTGATAAAGTCCAACCATCTGTTGGTTTTAGTTTAATGTTTGATATCAAGTGAACTGTTACTTTTCCACGAGTTTGATATGTTTTATCGAACTTAACTCCTAATTGCCATTCTTCTTCAGCTTCTTTCCAATTAGCTTTAAAGTGCATATTTCCTTGTGATCCTCTTAAGATTTTTAAGTTTGCTTGTGGAATTTGACCATTTGATCCTGTCCAACCAGTAAATTCATATCCTTCCTTTACTGGGTTTTCTAGAAGAATCTCATCTTCTATTGTATATTTTGTTGGATTATTAGGAGCTTCTCCACCATCTAAATCGTATGTAATAGTATATTCTATTGGAACCCCAACGGCTTTTAATTTCACATCTTTAGCTGGCATTGTTGTATATAATTTATCAAGTCTTACTCCATCGTCTACCCATATTAGATTTTGGTATCCATTTTCTAGAGTAGCTGTTACTTTTATTTCTTCACCATATTTTAATGATGTTTTTCCAACACTTTCTCCAGCGATATTCTTTACTCCAGGTCCTTTTTCAAATGTTATATTGTAGCTATTTCTAGCATAATAACACTTAAATACCATTCCATCTATATCTAATAATCTTTGATCAGCTTCTGGAGCTGTAAATCCACTATATTTTGGTGGAATTGGTTTAATTACAGTATTTCTTTCTGCTGAATATGTTAATGATTCTACTGGAGTATCATTATATGTTCCGTCTATGTTTTCCAAATATACTTCAATCATATACTTATATGTATTAGCTGGATTTATTTCTCTCCAATTTGCTCTAAATAGTTTATCTCCTGTTGAACCTTTTTCAATCTTAACTTCTTTTTGTGGAGTTGTTCCGTTTGAACCGGTCCAACCTAAGAACTCATATCCACTTTTTACTGGTGGATTTAATTCAAATTCATCTAATACAGTATAGTATGTTGGGTTTGTATTCTCTGTTCCTCCGTCCAATTCGTATGTAATTGTATATCTTTGAGTAATTGGATCGTCTGGGTCATCCGGATTAACTGGATCATCTGGGTTAACTGGATCATCCGGGTTAACTGGGTCATCCGGGTTAACTGGATCATCCGGATTAACTGGATCATCTGGATTAACTGGATCGTCTGGATTTATTGGATCATCTGGTGCAACATTATTGCTTGTAATAGCTTTTATAATTAAGTTGTTAGCAGGCATTCTAAAGTCTTTTTCTACTAAAACGCCACCATTTAAGAAGATTACAGTATCTTCTTCATTCTCTGGTACACCGCTTAAGAAGACTCTAGCACCATATGGATAAGTTCCTTCACCAGTTACTGATTTTACTCCATCGCCCTTAACAATTGTAACTGTATAGTTTTCTCTTGCATAGTAATATTTGATTACCATGTCTTGAGATTCTATTTTAACTTTTTGGATTTCTGGAGTTACAAATCCTTCGTATGTTTTTACTGGAATATCTACTATCTCTCCTGCAACAGCTACATCATGTACTGTTTCAGTTGGATATGATGGATATGTTCCAGATACTGTTTGTTTATAGTATTCAATAGTATAGTCATATCTATCTGGGAATACTACTCCTGGTACTTCCCATGTTGCAATATATAATCTGTCTCCTGTTGAACCTTGTGGTATAACACATGTTGGTTGTGCTGCTGATCCATTTGTTCCTACCCATCCAATAAAGTTATATCCTGGTCTTGTTGGTTCTTTTATTGTAATTGTTGGAGTTTCGATTGTATATGTGCTTGGATTATCAGGATTATTTTGTCCACCTCTTAAATCATATGTTATAAAATATGTTCTTAGTCCAGCCTCTGCTTGTAATACTAAGTTCTGAGCTGGCATATTAAATTGATTTGAGTAACCCTCTGTTGTTATTCTTCCGTCTGAATATCCTGTTTGATATGTATATGAAATATTTACTCTTGATCCGTATTTATAATTTCCTTCACCGATTACTGAAGTAATTCCTCTTCCAGCATTTACTGTAACAGTATATGTCTTTCTAGGATATTTATATGTTACTTCTTTATTTCCATCAACTAGTATCGTTTGTGGCTGTGGAGAATCAAATCCTACATATGATCTAGTTTCTGGTGTAAATTCACCATAATTACGTTCTACTATTTGTTCTTGGATTAGAGATGTTGTAGTATAATCTCCATTTAAACTTTCTCTAATATGTTTAACAATAACAGTGTACCTTGCTATTTCCCAATTTGCATTGAATGTATATCCACCTGGAACACTTAAATCAACACTTACTTCTACTTCAGGTGTTGTTCCGTTTGATCCTGTCCAGCCTTTAAATACATATCCTGGTTTTGTTGGGGCTTCTAACGTAATCAACCTTGGTGGTTCTATTACATATTTATCTGGATTATTTGGATTATTTGTTCCTCCATCTAGATTATATGTAATGGTATATTCTATTGGAGTTCCTGCTAGTTCAATTTTTATGTTCTTGTTTTCCATTGTAAATGTGTATCTTGTTTCAGTTTCACTGACAGTTGTTGCTGTCCAATTTGCTGGTTGGTTTTCAAGAACATTGATTCTTGGATTTTTAAATCCTTCATCACAAGTTACTATTAATGTAACATTTTCACCTGTTTCATATTTATCCTTTAAACCTTCTATGTGTAATTGTGGTGATACAGGTGGATTGCAAATTATTGTATGCTCATCTGCTTCCCAATTTGCTTTAAATGAATATCCTCCAGGAACAGTTGTGTCAACATACACTTCTGTTTGTGGCGTTGTTCCATTTGATCCTGTCCAACCTATGAATGTGTATCCCTCTCTCGTTGGTGGTTTAAGAGGTATTCTTGCTGCAGCAGTACATGTATATGATTCTGGATTTTCTGGATCATTTATTCCACCATCTAAATCATATGTAATAGAATATACAATTGGCTCTATGTCACCTACTAAAACAATATCTTTATTTTCTGCTGTAAAGGTATATGTAGCTGATGTTTCTGTTTCAGATGTTGCTCTCCAATTTGCTGGTTGATTTGTTTTTACAGTTACTCTAGGATTCTTAAATCCTTCAGCTGCTGTAACTGTAAAGGTTACATTATCGCCTGTATGATATGTAGATTCTAGTCCTGATACATTAAATCCTAAAAGTGGGCGTTCTAATTGTACTGAAATTGTACTTGATTCCCAATTAGCTCTAAAAGTTAGTCCTCCTGGTTGTGGATTGTTTACCGTCAAGTCTTTCTGTGGAGTTGTTCCGTTTGATCCTGTCCAACCTATAAAATTAGCATCATTTTTAGTTGGGTTTGTTAATGTTATTGCTGGAGTATTGATTGTGTATGTTGTTGGGTTAGATCCGTTGTTTGCTCCATCCACATTTTCATAACTAATTGTGTAATTTATAAGTTCATTATTTGTTGTAAATGTTACATTTGAGTATGGCATATTGAATTGATATCTATATCCAGTTAAATCTGTATTTGCTGGATCTGTGTATTGTGTAATATTTGCTGGTATTGAAGGATTTACTGTAATTCTTGGTTTAGTATATCCTAAAGCATTCTTAAATATTACTTCTACAGGTTCTTCGTATAAATATGTTGTTTTTGCTGTATCTACTATTGTTTGTCCTGTCGCTTGACTTACATTTATTTGATATGATTTTCTATTGTATTCGTATACAATCTCTGTTGATCCGTCTGCTTTTATAACAGCATTTTGAGTTTCTGGTGTATCGAATCCATTATATGCTTCTGGCGGTGGTGATACTGTTTCTCCAATTGGGCCATATTTTTCAACTCTTGTTGTCAAGCTTTCTGGGAATGATCCATCCAATGCTTGCTTCTTATACACTACTGTATATTTTGCAGTTGTAACATCATTCCATCTTGCAACAAATTCTAAATCTCCAGTTGTTCCTGTTCTTATTACGTAGTTTGATGGTCCTATATCTTCTCCATTTAATGTCCATCCTAAGAATTCTGTTCCTCCCTTTGTTGGAGGTTTTATAGTAATATCTGGTGATGTTACTGTGTATGTTGATGGATTTGTTGGATTATTTGTTCCACCTTTTAAATCATATGTAATGAAATAAACTGTAAGATCTGCTGATATATTTATTGTTACATCAGATGGTGGCATCAAGAAGTTAACAAGTAGTGTTGTTTCATTCTCCGGTCTTACTTGCATTCCTTCGATTGCAACTGATGATCTTATCTCTGGAAGGGCGTAACCTGGTTTAGCTTGAATGTGCATTATAACGCCTTCTTCATATTTATAAGACCCCTCTCCTGTAACTATATACTCCCCACCAATTTGGTTTGTATTTAATGTATATGAGGCTCTATTATATATAAATTCTATGACATTTTCTTTTGAGGAATCTAATGTTATAGATTGTGGTCCTGGAGTTATATATCCTGGGATATATTCTGGTGTTATTGTTATATCTTCCCCATCTGCTCCTGAATCAACATAACTATCTACTAGGCTTGGTGGGAAATTTCCATCTAAAGCTTCTTTATAACATTTAATTGTATATTGTACTACTGTCGCACTAGTTTCTTTCCATTTAGCTTCAAATGTTCTATTTCCAGTTGTGCCTTGAGCTATTGTAACTGTCGTTCCTTGATTTACTCCATTTTCATCAAACCAACCTAAGAATTGGAATCCATCTTTTGTTGGTTCTTGAATTGTAAATGTTGGAGTCTCTATTGTATATTTATCTGGATTTGATTCATGATTGCTTCCTCCATTTAGAATATACTCTATTCTATACTCTTCTGGTTCTGAAGTTATGCTAAACTCTATGTTTTTAGCAGGCATTTTAAATGTGTACTTTACACCATTTTCTAGTTGTTGTATTGTTGCATTTGTAGGTACATTCGTTGTTGAAACTATTGGTTTTGTATATCCTGCTTTTGCTGCAATTGTAACTGTCACATCTTTATCATAATATATCTCGTCTTCAAGTCCTGTAACATAAACATTATTTGTTGTACCAGTTACTGTCGCTCCATATTTATTTCTTTCATAATAATAATCAAATGAAGTTGTTGTTGTGCTTAATTGGGTTGATATTACCTCAGGATCTTTAAATCCTTCATAACTTTTTAGCGGAATATCTACTGTTTCGCCAACATTTCCTTGTCCTGGGACAGTTTCTGTTAAGCTTGATGGATACGTTCCATCAAATCCTTGTCTATGGTGAGTTACAGTATATTCTACAACTGTAGGTGCTTCTTCTTCCCATGTTGCTTTAAAGTATTTATCTCCTGTTGAACCGCGTGAGATGGTTGGCGTTTTTCCTAAATTATTATTATTTTCGTCAATCCAACCTTTAAACACATATCCGCTTCTTGTTGGTTCCTGAATTGTAAATGTATCTGTCTCTATTGTATATTTATCTGGATTTGATGAATTGTTTATTCCTCCATCTAAATCGTATGTTATATTATATTCTATTGGTGTTGTAGTAAAATTAAATACAACATCATTAGCTGGCATCGTGAATGTATATACAGCACCATTTTCTAATTGCTCAACACTTAAATTTGGAAGTGTTCCAGCTGAGACTACCGGTTTTGTATATCCTGTTTTTGCTGTTACTGTTATACTTGTTTGTTTTTCATATAAGAATAGTCCTGTTCCTCTAACAACTACCTTACTTGTGTCACCTGATGATGTTACATTAAATGATTGTCTTTTATAGTAATATTTTATAGTTGGAGGATTTTCCTGATTTATTGTTAGATTTTGTGCTGCTGGTGTATCAAAACCTGGATATGTCTTTGTTGGTACAGTTGTTACTTGTCCAACTTGTGCAACTTCCGTTACTGTTTCTGCTAGACTATCTGGATAGGTTAAATCTAATCCTTGTCTATAGTGAATGACTGTATAATTAACTTGTGTTTGTCCTCCGGCAAGTTCCCAATTTGCTTTATATGTTCTATCTCCTATTGAACCAGATGGAATTGTAACTGTCTTTTGTGGAGTCATTCCGTTAGCGCCTGTCCATCCAGTAAATACATATCCACTTCTTGTTGGTTCTCTTAATGTTATATCTCCAGATTCAATTGTATAATATGCTGGATTTTGTGAATGGTTAGTTCCGCCATCCATATTGTATGCTATACTGTATTCAATCGGACTAATTGTAAAAATAATCTTAAGATCTTTTGGTGGCATCTTAAATCTAAAATATGCTGTTTTATGGTCTTGAGAAAATGTAAATAGCTCTGGTGCAAATAATTCATCATATGGTTCTACTCTATATGTACCACCTTTTGCATAACCATCTTTAAATACCATTTGTATCTCTACATTATCGTTATAATTATATGATGGCAGATATGTAATTGTTTCTATTCCTGTATTATACTCAACTTCTAGTGTATATTGACCAGAAGAAGTTGTTTTATCATAATAAAATTCAACAACTTGATCTAAACTGCTCGTAACTGTATATTGTATTTCTGCTACTTTAGGAGTAAAACCTGTAAATGTCTTTGGA
>JAEEGL016186799.1_pt1 | contig 27425 bp, 25 predicted proteins | sample 9134231 | NCBI WGS metagenome assembly JAEEGL01 (sample SAMN16246548, study PRJNA631951) | gut metagenome | biome: gut microbiome; feature: rumen; material: fiber-attached | host: Bos | place: Iran: Karaj | collected 2018-10
TGATAACAATTGATATTCTTTATCAGCAAATAACAAAATTGTATTTACTTTATTATTTGATATTTCCTTATTTACTTGTTGTAATTGAACTTCATAATCATAATCACTTAAACTTCTACGCCCTCTAATAATTGCTTTACACTCATTTAGTAAAGCAACATCAACAGTAGCCCCATTAGCAGAAATAACTCTTACATTATTCATTTTTTGATATAATTCTTTAATTATTTCCATTCTTTCTTCTAGAGTAAACAATCCAGACTTTTTTAAAGGATTTTGCATAACTGCAATTATTACTTCATCAAATAAATCACTTGCTTGTTCAACAATATTCATGTGTCCTTTAGTCATTGGATCAAAACTTCCAGGATATAAAACTTTTGTCATAATGATTTCACCAACCTTTTAACTATTTCTTTATCATCTGCTTTTATAACATAATCAAAAGCACTTTCATCAAATTCAATACTTGCTTTTTCTCTTAAATCAAATGCTTCTTCAGATATGTTATCTCTTTTCATTGCTCTTTGTTTTCTAATTTCATATGGGATATCTAAAAGTATTTTTATATCACACATATCAAAGTATTTTGAAATTGATAATAATAACCAATCTAAAATTATAATTTTATCTTTGTGAAGATTTAAAAAGTTATCAATATCTATTTGCATATATTTCCATGTAATATCAGATAGTTTATTCATTTCTTTTCTTGAATCAAAAACTATTTCGCCAAGCTTTTTTCTGTCAACACTGTTTTCTCTAACAACGTATTCTCCGAATGAACTTACTAATTCTTCTTGAACTTCAGGTAATAGTAAAACTCTGTGTCCGACTTTATCAATATCTAAATGTATTGCCTTATTGTCTGTTAATTCTATAATTTGATTTGCTAACGTACTTTTACCACAACCTGACTTACCACAAATACCTATAATCATACTTTTCCTCCCATCTACTTGCATTATATTGCATTTTTTAATATAATTAAAATACATATTTATTATGCTTGTCATAACGGGAGGTTATTATGAATATAGACTTTGAATTATATAGAATCTTCTATGTAGTAGCAAATCATTGCAATATTACTAAAGCTAGTGAAGAATTAAGTATATCTCAACCTGCAATAAGTAAATCTATTAAAAGTCTAGAAGAACAATTGGGTGGTCAACTATTTGTTAGAACTAAGCGAGGTGTTGTTCTTACTGAAGAAGGAAAAGAGTTTTATAATTATATAAAACAAGCAATCGAATATATTAATAATGCTGAAAATAAATTTACAGATCTTATTAATCTAGAAACAGGATGTATAAAAATTGGTATTAGTACAACTCTAACAAAAGAATTTTTACTTCCATATTTAGAAGAATTTCATTCATTATATCCTAAAATAGATATACAAATAATAACAAATTTAACTTCTGATTTAATGCCAAAATTAAGAAATGGATTAATAGATATTGTAATTTTAAATTTAAATGATAAAAATTATGGTAATGATATTGATATTATTAAATGTAGGAAGATAAATGATTGCTTTGTAGTAAATAATAAATATAAGGATTTAACTCTTAAAGAAGTATCTTTAAAAGATTTAAATAATTATCCTTTAATTTTACAGGCAAAAGGTTCAAATACGAGAGAATTTTTAGATAATATGGCAAGAGAAAATGGAGTAATACTTAAACCAAATATTGAATTAGCAAGTTATTCATTAGTTGTAGAATTTTCTAAAATTGGTCTTGGTATTGGCTATGCTACTAAAGAATATATTAAAGAAGAAATAAAAAATAAAGAACTATTTGAATTAAAGATAAAAGAAAAAATTCCTAGCAGATATATAGGAATTGCATTATCAAAAAATCATGTACCTAATTTTAGTACAAAGAAACTTATTGAAATAATGACAAAGTAATTTTTAATATAAGAAAACACGATTTGTCTTTGAAAACTATCATTTCCTTGTTTAAATCTAAATTAAGACTTGACCATAATTTTGACTATAAGAAATTCTTTATTTTATAAGGATTTGTCGTGGTCAAAATTGTGTATAAAAAAATCGAACTATTTCTAGTTCGACGATTTTTACAAATGGAGCAGGTGATGGGAATCGGACCCACGTTAGCAGCTTGGAAGGCTGAAGTTCTACCATTAAACTACACCTGCATCTCAAATACATATAATATTCTACACAATTTTATTCTTCGTGTCAACTTTTTAATGCATAAAAAAAGAAAAAGGTTACTTTTTCTTTTTTGATTGCTTACTTGAAGTTTCTGCTTTATCTAATTCTTTTTTGTTTTTTGAAGTTTTCTTTTCAACTTCTTCTTCAACTTTAGCTTCAGTAACTTTTACTGCTTCTTCTTTTTTTTCTTTTTCTTCTTCGTTTGCTGCTTCATTTTCAAATTTGATTTTAGCTTCTTCTAATCTTATTCTTTTTCTTTTATTATGTAATGCTTTATTTCTTAATAATAGAATTAGTATTATAAATAAAATAAATGTTTCTATAAGTAATCCGTATATTATATATGAATAAGTTTTAAGCTTTGAACTTAATTCATTTGCTTCCTCATCGTCAATGGATGTTACTGTATTATTCTTTAAATCATACTTATAATAGTTTTTTTCACCATTTTGTGTATCTAAAGCATATATAATAGCAAATTTAGAATCCTCTTTATATTTGTATGCTTCTACTTCTTCTTCACCAATTTTAACAGTTGATTTTATATATTCTTTATAAGATTGACTTTCCATTGGTAATAAAACTAATTCATTTAGTTTTAATTCTGTGTATTTAGTAAATGTGTTTTTATCCTTATCATAAATATATAAATCAATTTTGCCTTCGTTATCTTTTAAACCAACTAATATAAACTTAGTTATTTCACTTGTGAAAGCTGGCACTTCTTGTTCATTTATTGAAGTAGTTGTTTCTGTATATGATTCTGGGGCAGTAAGTAGTGCCTTTCTTTTTACAACAACCAATTCATTTCCTTTGGTATCTTTAACTGTTATAGGGTTAGGATCAACAACGCTTGCAATTAAATTATATGTTTTTGTTGAACCATTTTCTGCTGTAACAACTATTTGAAACTTGTTGTCTCCTTCAGTTACTTCAAATGTTCCTGTTCCAGATACATGAGCTTTTGAATCATTGGTTTCTGCTTTAATAACAATTGATGTTGTATTAGCTCCAAATTCAGCTTTATAGTCAGTTACATCTTTTGAAAAAGTAGGGGATATGTCTGCACCATCCACTGACAAGCTTTTTAAATTATTGTCTTTTGAGTAAGAGGCTTCTAATTCTGCTTTTGTTATAACTTTGACTGTTGTACCAGAAACAGAGCAGCTTAGTGCTTTTTCATCCCAACCATATGCAGCATATGATTTAACTGAGATATTTGCTTTACCGGATTTAATTGCTTTAAATGTATATGAATAACTTTGAGATTTTTGACTACCATTACCTGGATCAGCAACAGATTTCTTACCACTAACTAATTGTACAACTGAACTATCATAACTAATTGTGTATTCCCAACTTCCTAAAGTACTTGAAGATGAAACTTTAACTGTTACGTTAAATGTGTTTCCTACAACAACGGTTGATTTACTTGAAGTTGTTTTAAATGTTGCAGAGGCGGCCTTTAAATTTGGTATAAAAATACACACTATTAATAAACTTAATAAAAATTTACTTAATTTTTTCATTTAATTCCTCCTATAACTTTTTACCTTCAACTAAATGTTTTTGAACTTGTAAAAGATCTAGTATTGTTATTTTTGCATCTCCACTAGTATCTCCAGCTTCAAAGTATGCGTTTGATAATTTTTTTGAATTTAATATATGCTTTTGAATTTGTAAAAGATCTAGTATTGTTACATTTCCATCACCGCTTGTGTCTCCTTTAACAACTAATATAAAATCTCTACTTTCATTACTTGCGGTTTTGATATTCAAAACTTGACCAGTTGCGAGTTTATCAGTTGAAGCAAGTAGTGAACCAGATGAACTTGTTATTGTAACAATCGCAGATGGACTATTTCTTTTAATATTTGTTATTAAATCATTTGCTTTTGTATCTTTTGTAATATTTTTAATATAATTATTTGATATTTTCACTTCTAAATTATTGAATATTTCTTCAATCGTTTGAGTGTCTTCAACTTTTTTAACTAAGACTGAATATACTTTTACTGATCCAGTTTCTGATGTAACTTTAATAGTTATGATTGTTTCATCACTATCTAATTCTATTTTTCCAGTTCCTTCAATTATACTTGTTGAACTTGTAGCTGTTGCTTTTAAATCAATTTCTTCAGTATCTTTTGATACAAAATATGTATAACTTAAAACATCCGGATCAAATTCTGAAAGTTTAGAATCATTTATTGAGATAGAACTTAATGTATTTACGACATTACCAATAGTAGGAAGGGATACTACATCTGGCATGTTCAAATAAATTGGGATAGCAAATACATATGCATTATTTAATAAACCATTTGCATTATATGAACTAAACAAATTACTTCCTTCACTAGTTGGAGCTTGTACGTTTGTCATATATTGGTGAGTATATCTACTATAATCAGAAGTAGGGGATGTATTGAATTTTTCAAAATATAATGTGTATTGTCCACTACTTATATATCCACCACTTATAAATTCAGCACCACCATATATAGCTTTTTCTCTTGAAGTCCAAGGCCTTCCTAAAGATTTACCATCCCCACCAACTAATCCAGCTGCATATGCAAGGCCTCTAGTAACTGGACTTGATGTGTATGCATCAGCATAAGCCCCAATATTGTAATAATTATAAAAGCCATAAAGTGAGTGACCCCTATATGTTTGATTAGATGTTCCGGTAATAGCGGCATAACTACTATTAGCACCACCTTCTTGGACAACTCTTGCTGCTAAATGAACTGGACTAACATTAAATTGTTTTCCAGCCGCCACAAAATAACCAGAGTATTCATCAGTTGATAAATAACTTGAACCAAATACAGTCTTAACTATTTCCAGTGTTTGTGTTTCTTCATCATATTGTAAGTTTTCAAACATAAACATAAATTTTTCTGTTAAAAAGTTTCTTGGATCTATAAAGAATGCATTAACTCCATCTGTTGCTTCAAACCAACTTTTTCCTTCAGCTGGAGTAGATGAAGTTCTATATGCTTCTTCTGTAGGATTTTCTATATAGTTTTTACCGCTTTCACCACTTATTACATTATCCCAGTTTAAATTTGTTTGTACTGCTTTGAATATCCAATTAGGATGCTTTTTGTGAAGAGCAACTAAATATGGAATATAGCTGCTTGGGAATCCAGCTTCTGAAAGAGTTTGTTCATATTCTGGATCTGAAGCTGTCATGTCTTCCTTTTTAATTACATAAGTACTACAAATATATCCAATTCTATTATTATGAAAACTAACTTTATACCATGGATCATTACATCCATTACCAGAAGATAAGGTATCTAGTATTGTTAAGTTTGTTCCATTTAATAAACTTGTGATTTTACTTGCACTTGAAGAAGCATAACTTCTAACTGAAACTGAATTTGCATAAACTCTAGCACTAAAACTAGAAGTATTATAACTTGTATTTATACTACCGATTTTTATATAAGCACTACAAACATAACCTTGAATAGAATTTTTCTCTATTTTATACCAACCTTCATCACAACCGGTTCCACTAACTTTATTTTCATCTATTATTGTGATAGTTTCACCATTATATATTTTTAATAATACGTTTGAATCTGTTGTTGGATTTTCTCTAACTCTTAAAGCAGATGCTGATACATATGCTTCTGTTTGAGCTTTTAGGCATGGCAAAGAAATAAAACTAATTAATAATATTAATGCTATAAAAAATAGTTTATTTCTTTTCATAATCGATACTCCATTCTTATTTTATCAATTAATATTATACCAAAAAAACTTCACTAAATGAATTTTGTGAAGATAATTGGCACTTATTTACATAAATATTTACACTAGTAAAATGTTAAAAATGGTTTATAATATATTTAGAGGTGTGACATGAAGTTAGTTGTAAATGGTCATAATGCACTATTAATATTATTAATATGTTTCATAAGTTCAGTTATATTAGTTTGGCTTATGAGAAAAGTTGCTATGTACTTAGGGGTTTATGATATTCCTAATGAAAGAAAGATTCATAAAAAACCAATTCCATTACTTGGAGGAGTCGGAATATTTTTAACATTTTTATTCGGTTATATATTATTTGGAACTCCAAGTGATATTATGTCTTCAATACTAATAGCTTCTTTTTTAATTTTACTTCTTGGAATATTTGATGATATAAAGCCAATACCTGCAAAGTATAAAATAGTAGTTCATATATTGATAGCAGCAATAGTGGTATTTTATGGGAACCTAAAACTTGATAATGCAAGTTTATTTGGATTAAATATTAGGTTTGGAGCGTTTTCTCCATTTGTTACGATGCTATTAATTGTTGGAATTATAAACGCAATTAATTTAATTGATGGTCTTGATGGATTAAGTGGAGGAATTGCTTCTATATATTTTTTAACAATTGCTATACTTGGATTTATATTAAATAAATTTGGTGGACTTGACATAATAATATCTATAATAATGTTAGGGGCAACTTTGGGATATCTTGTTCATAATTTTCCTCCAGCTAAAGTATACATGGGTGATGCTGGTTCAACATTTATAGGTCTAATGATTTCAATTATAATGTTAATAGGGTTTAAAACTCTTACTTTAACATCTTTAATTATCCCATCTTTATTACTTGCGATACCTATTTTAGATACATTATTCGCAATTATAAGAAGAAAATTGAGACACAAACCTGCTATGCAACCAGATAAGGATCATCTTCATCATCAATTATTAAAAATGAATTTATCTAAAACTAAGACAGTTTTAATAATTTATGCCATAAATATATTATTCTCAATAACAAGTATATTTTATGCAATAGGGTATCAATATGAAATGATAATATGTTATATAGTTTTATTATTCTTAGTTTTATTCTTAATTTTAAAAACAAATATTATATTCGAAAGAAAAAAATAGTTGGCTATGCCAACTTTTAATATGGTATAATTTAATTAGGGGATTAATATGAAGAAAGTTTTATTAGTAATACCAGCTTATAATGAAGAAAAAAACATTAAAAAAGTGCTAAATGAAGTAAAAAAAGAAATCACTTATGCTGATATAATTGTAGTAAATGATGGTTCAGATGATAATACATCTAAAATAGTAAAAGATGAAAATGTTAGTTGTATTGATATGCCTTTTAATAGTGGATATTCAAATGCAGTTCAAACTGGTATAAAATATGCAAACGAAAATAATTATGATTATGTAATACAGTTTGATGCCGATGGTCAACATATTGCTAAAGAAGCAAAAAAACTATATGAACATATAAGAAAGACAAATTGTGATATTGTAATAGGTTCAAGATATTTAAAAGATTTAAAATATCCATGCCCCTTTTTTAGAAAAATTGGTACTAAAATATTTAAAATTCTTGTTAGAATATTTACAAGAAAAAAAATTACTGATCCATTATCAGGGTTTCAATGCTTTAATAAGCATGTAATAAAAGCATATTCCAAAATATCTGGTTATCCTGAATATCCTGATGCTAACTTAATTATTGAAATGCTTATCAAGGGATATAAAATTGAAGAAGTACCATCAAAAATGCGAATAAGAAAATATGGAAAGAGTATGCATAGTGGTATTATAAAACCAATTAAATATATGGTACAAATGGTATATACAATAGTATTTATAATGATTAAAAATATAGGAAAAAGAAGAGGTACAAAATGAAAAATGAATATTTTATAATAATGTCAATTTTTATAATACTTTTCATTGTAATAGAAGTTAGAAAAAGTCATTTGAGTATTAAAGAAAGCTTTTATTGGATAGTTGGTTCTGTTTTAGTTTTAATTCTTTCAATATTTCCTAAAATTATTGATAAAGTTGCAAAGTTTTTTGGTGTTGATTATCCGCCTTCAATATTCTTTGTTTTTGTAATATTATTTTTATTATATTTGCTATTTAGATTAAATAGAATACAAGCTTTGCATTCTGAAGAAATTAGAGATTTAGTTCAGCAAGTGGCAATATTAAAGGAAAAAGCAAGTGATAAAAAGCAAAAAAATAGATAATTATTTATCTATTTTTTTTAATATTTTATTGAAATACTTATTATTAAATAGCAAATTAACCATAATCCTTGTAATTAAAAGATTGTATAGTATTTTTGAATTAACAAGAGTGTTTACTAATTTATACACTATTGATTTTTTATAGTATTTATTATTTTTATAATTAAGAGTTTTTATAAATGATATAACTTCTTCTCTTATAAGATTTCTTTCTTTTTTATTTAATAATATTCCTTTAAATCCTCTATAAAAAGAGTGGGTTACTAATATATAATCAATTTCATCTTTATTCTTATTATATGTTTTATCTTTTATAAATTTATTTTTTAATAATTTTAATGTTTTAATGCATTCTTCTAATATTTCAAAACTATTTTTATTAGAAACACTATTATTATCTCTAACATAATTATATATGGGTTTATTAATAAATTCTATTTTGTTTGTACTAGCTAATATTGAAAGCGTTATATACATATCTTCTCCAATAGTAGAGAAGATAAAATGTTCTTTGGATATTAATTCTTTTTTAAATATTTTATTCCATAAACTTGGCTTATAAAGAAGAATATTATCTTTTCCAAAACCATACATAGTTTTTATAAATTTATAGTTTGAATTAAGTTCATTATAATTTCCAATTAATACATCGGGACATTTAGTATTTAATATATTAATTATTTCTTTAAAATGGATTGCTTCAACATAATCATCAGAATCTACAAAATAAATATATTTACCACTTGATTTAGTAAAACCTAGATACCTTGCATGATTTGCCCCTTTTTTATTTTCTTTGTATACTTTAACTCTTTTATCTTTTTTAGAATATTTTTTAATTACATCAAAAGATTTATCAGATGAATTATTATCTACTAAAATAATTTCAATAGTATTATTTTTTATTTCATATAAAGATTTAAGTAATTTATTTACTTTATTTTCTACATTATAAACAGGGACGACTATACTTATTAAAACTTCTTTCATATAAAAATTATATCAAATATTAAAAAAATATTATATAATTAAGTAGTGGTTAGTATGAAAAAAAATATAAAGAAGATATTAAAAAAAATAGATTATAGAGATATTATTATATTTCTAATACCATTTATAATGTTTGGTGTGTATTTAATAATTTTATATCCTGGAGTTTTATCATATGATTCTTATAATCAATTATGGCAGATAAAAACAATGACTTTTAATTCGTCTCATCCATTTTTTCATACTTTTATTGAGATGATTTTATTAAAAATAGTAAATACTCCTGCGATAATTGGATTATTTCAAATATCATTTTTTTCTATTTTATGGAGTAGAATTTGTAAATATAATAGAAAAAAGTTTAATAAGCTTTCATTTGGATATCAATTATTATTAACATTTTTAATATGTTTAAATCCATTAAATAAAGTATTATCTATTACATTATGGAAAGATGTTTTATATTCATATATGGTTCTTTGGTTTGCTTTTGAGATGGAAAAAGTAATAGATAATAAATTTAAAATAGATTTAAAAGAAGTAATTAAGATATCTCTTATATTAGCGATACTTCCAAATTTGAGACATAATGGCTATGCGATTGTGTTATTAATGTGTATAATTTTATTTATTATATTTATTATAAAAGATAGAAAGAAATATAATTATTTAAAATTAATAGGTTTTGTCTTTGTATTTTTAATGATGTTTAAAGGATTAAATAAATTATATGATGTTGATAAGGGATTAAGTGTATCAAATATAGGAAATATTATAGATTATAAGGTTATTGCAGTAACTGGTGAAATCGGTAGGTATGGAGAATATACTCAAGAAGAAAAAGAGAAGATGGATAAATATCTTGATTTTGATTGTATGATAAAGAATACTAGATTTAATGCTTTAGATCACATGTGGGGTATCTGTAACGGAAATGGGGAAGTAATTAAATCAGATAGAGTTAATTTATATAAGACAGTATTTGAGATGGTTTCTAAAAATGTTTTGGTTTCTTTGAGATTCTATCTAAAAGAATATGGCTTTGTGTGGAGAATAGTGAGATTTAAAAACTCATGGGGAAATATAAATTATTATGGTATCTATTCTGATAACGCTAATGAGCTATTGCATGAAAGACCATTTGAGGATACAACAATATATACGGCTTTAATAAAATATATATATTTAACTAGAACTAATGTAGTACTTCAAACTTTATTTTATAGTGGCCCATTATATATGTATTTATCAATTATATTGTTAATAATATTAAAAAAGAAATATAAAAAAGGTATGTTTTTAGTTTTCTTACCAGCACTAACAAATGTTGTGGGAATTGCATTAACCGCTAGTGTTAACGATGTTAGGTATTATTATCCAAACTTTTTGGTATTATATTTAATAGGAGCAATATTCTTAAAATATTGGTTAAAAGATGAAAAATAAATCATTAAAAAAAGATTTTATTTGGAATACTCTTGGAAGTTCTATACATGCTTTCAATTCTTTATTCTTCTTAATAATAGTAACTAGAATAAATGGTTTAAATAATTCTGGTATATTTTCATATGCATTTACAATATCAAATATATTTTTAGTTGTAGCCACTTTTGGTGGGAGAAATTATCAAGTAACTGATACACGAAAAGAATTTAGTGAGAATTCATATAAGAATTTTAGATTTTTTACAACGATAATATCAATTATTTTATTTGCATTATTGTTTTTATGTTTTAATTATTCTATATATAAATATTTAATAATTATACTTCTTATTATTGTTAGAAGTCTTGAATCATTAAGTGATGTATACTTCGGTGTATTTCAAAAAAATAATAAATTATACTTAGTTGGTATAAGCTTATTTTTAAAAAATTTAATTGCCTTAATAGTATTTTTAATAACTGATTATATCTTTAAAAATTTATATATTCCAATAATATGTTGGGGAATAGTTAATTTATTATTTTTAGTCTTCTTTGATATATTTAAAACAAAGAAGATATCAAATGAGAAATTTAAATTAGAAAAGAATTATAAAGAAATATTTAACAAAACTTTGTACTTTTTCTTATTCAGTTTTATATCAATTTTTATTATTAATATTCCTAGATATTTTATAGATTTTTATCTTACTGATGAACTTCAAGGAATATTTGGAATATTACTTATGCCTGCCACTATGACAGCTTTATTAACTCAATTTATTCTTCAACCATTCACTGTAAAACTTTCAGAGTCGAGCAAGAATAATCTTGATGAATTTAAAAAACAAGTAAAAAAGATATTTATATGTATATTATGTATTTCATTTGGCTGCATATTACTTGCATATTTATTCGGAATACCAGTATTAAATTTAATATATAACCTAAATTTAAATAATTATAGATATTATTTATTATTGGTTATGATTGGTTCTGTATTCTATGCATTAAATAATCTTTTAAACTTAATTTATACGATAAAGAGAAAAACAAAATTTCAATTTATAATATATACTATATCAACGATATTATCTTTAATAATTACATACTTCTTAATAACTAAGTATGAATTATTAGGAGGAATAATTAGTTATGTAATAACAATGTTTATAGTATTTATATTCTATATAATAAGAATTAGAAAGATAATTAATAATTGAGTCCTTTTATTGGACTCTTTTTTATTGTATAATGATTATGGTGATTATATGAGTAATAATTATAAAGTTATGGATGGTAATGAAGCATGCGCAACTGCAGCATACTTATTTACTGAAATTGCAGGTATTTACCCAATTACACCTGCAACTCCAATGGCAACTCTTTGTGATAAGTGGAGTGGAGAGGGAAAATTAAATATATTTAATGAAAAAGTTAAAGTTATAGAAATGCAAAGCGAAGGTGGTGCTTCCGCTTTAGTTCATGGTTCTTTAACAACTGGTAGTTTAAGTACAACATTTACCGCTTCTCAAGGACTACTTTTAATGATTCCTTCTATGTATAAAATAGCTGGTGAAATGTTGCCTCTTGTTATACATGTTGCTGCACGTAGCTTATCAACACATGCATTATCTATATTTGGAGATCATCAAGATATATATGCAACTAGGTCTACAGGATTTGCATTCTTGTCAAGTTCTAATGTTCAAGATGCATATTATATGTCTTTAATATCACATTTAAGTGCTATTAAATCTAGCATACCTTTTTTGCATTTCTTTGATGGTTTTAGAACTTCTCATGAAATTAATAAAGTTAACATATTAAAAGAAGAAAATATTTTACCTTTAATAGATATGGAAAAGGTTAAAGAATTTAAAGAGAGAAGTTTAAATATAGGGAAAAGTATTACAAAAGGTGTTAGTGAAACAGAAGATGTTTATTTTGAAAATACAGAAGCCAGAAATAAATATTATGATGTTATACCTGATATAGTAAATAAATATATGGAACATATAAATTTAGTTGCGGATACCGACTATAAACCATTTAATTACTATGGAGATGAGCATGCTAAACACATTATAGTTGCTATGGGAAGTGTTACTGACACTATTAAATTGGTTGTTGATGAAATGAATAATAATGGTGAATCAGTCGGACTTATTAATGTTCATTTATATAGACCATTTTCTAAAGAGTATTTCTTAAAAGTATTACCTAAGTCTGTTACTAAAATAACAGTAATGGATAGAACAAAAGAGTTTTCAGGTACTGGAACGCCATTATATTTAGATGTTTGTGAAATATTAAAAGATGAGCATATTGAAATATATAATGGTATATATGGACTATCTTCTAAGAATACAAATCCTTCTCATATTAAGAGTGTATTTGATAATATGAATCATCATAGTCCAATGGATAAATTCTCAGTTGGTATAAATGATGATGTAACATTAAAAAGTTTACCAAATTGTGAATTTAAATTATCTAAGGACTTTAAGGAAATAAAAATATATGGTTTTGGATCAGATGGTATGGTAAGTGCATCTAAAAACATATTAAAATTGCTTGGTAAAAAAGATGATACCTTTGTACAAGGATATTTTGAATATGATTCTAAGAAAAGTGGTGGAGTAACTATCAGTCATCTAAGAATTGATGATAAGCCAATTAATGCTCCATATTATCCAGAGTCAACTAATTTAGTGGTTGTTACTAAAGAGAATTATTTAAATAAGTTTAATGTACTTGAGGGCATAAAAAGAGGGGGAATATTCCTACTTTCTACTCATAAATCAATTGATGAAATAAATGAGTATATGCCCAATAGTATTAAAAACATTATTAAGGATAAAAGAATAAAATTCTTTATATGTGATACTGATTCAATTGATGAGAAATATCATTTAGGCGGAAAAATAAATAACGTAATGTCTACATACATTCTTAAAATACTAGGATGCTCTAATGAGGATAATGAAAATTTTAAAGAATTGATATTAAATGCATACAAAGATAAAGAAGAAAGTGTTATTAAAAATAATATTGAATCATTAGATTCCGCTTTTGAATATTGCCACGAGGTAGATACGAATTTATTAACAACTAGTTCATCTAGTGAAGATATAAAAGATGATTTATATAATAAAATGAATAATAAATCTAAAAATATAAAAGTATCTGATTTATTAGATCATAAAGACGGAGTATTTGAGGGTGGAACATCTTCATCAGATAAAAGAAAGATATCTTCAAAGGTTCCAAAATGGATAAAAGAAAACTGTATAGAATGTAATCAATGTTCATTTATTTGTCCACATGCAGTTATAAGACCATTTTCCCTAACCGAAAGTGATATGAAATCTAATAATATACCAGAAGATGAAACAATACTTAGTATTGGTGAAGAAGATGGTAAAAGATTTTATATAAGTGTATCAGAAAGTGATTGTACTTCTTGTGGACTTTGTATAAATGCCTGTCCTGGTAAAGGCGGTAATAAAGCATTAGAATTTGGTAACCCAGATGAAAAATTGAGTTTAAGAAGTGAAAATTTATTTAAGAATGTTAAAAATGATACAAAATTTAATAAATACACAGTAAAAGGCTTGGGTTTTAGAGAAACAGGATTTGAGTTTAGCGGAGCTTGCGCCGGATGTGGAGAAAGCGGATATTTAAATATACTTACAAGTCTTTATAAAGATGAAATAGTATTATCTAACGCAACTGGATGTTCTTCAATATATGGAGGTTCCCTACCAAGTCTTCCTTATAAAGTACCATGGGCTAGTTCATTATTTGAAGACAATGCTGAATTTGGTTATGGACTTTATATGTCATACAAAACTAAAAGAGAAATGATAAAAGACTTAATGTATGAAACAAAAGATATTGTAAATAAAGAAGTAAAGGATATATACAAAACTTGGATAGATAACATGGAAGACTTTGAAATAACTTCCAACGTTAAAAAGGAATTGGAAAGCCGTAATATTCCTAATGAATTAAAGGAATTACTTTCATATATACCATCTAGAACTGTGTGGATTGTAGGTGGAGATGGTTGGGCTTATGATATTGGATATGGGGGACTTGATCACATACTTCATTCAAATGAAAATGTAAATATACTTGTACTTGACACTGAGGTTTATTCAAATACTGGTGGTCAAACATCTAAATCTACAAAATATGCTGGAGTAGCAGAGTTTTCATCAAATGGTAAAAAGACAAATAAAAAAGATTTATTTAGAATAGCGATGAGTATACCAAATGTTTATGTTGCATCAATTTCTATGGGTGCTAATATGAACCAAACCCTAAAAGCATTCAAAGAAGCTTATGAACATAATGGGCCATCTTTAATAATTGCTTATAGTCCATGTATTTCTCATGGTATAACTGGAGGTCTTAGAAATTCATTAGATGAAGAAAAATTATTAGTTGAAAGTGGATACAATATATTAATGAGATATAATCCGGTAGATAACAAATTATCTATTGATTCTAAGGAACCAGATTTTTCAAAATATGAAACTATATTTGAAAAAGAACTAAGGTATAAAAATTTAAAGAAAACCAATCCAAATGCTTATGAGGAATTATATATGTTAAATATTGATTCAGCTAAAGAAAGATATGAGTATTATAAAAAGTTAAGTGACTAACTTAACTTTTTAATTGTATAAAAAAGGATTGCTCCCCCTGAGAGCAATCCGGAAAAAAGAATAAAAAGGGGTTGGCTAGTGTGATACTAGCACCAATTCGCCTAAAAGTGAATTGGTAAGTCTATATACTATACTAAAGAGGGTATTTTGTCAATAATATTTTAATAAAATTTTATAAAAATAATATAAATATATTTACTCAACAAAATATAAATTCATAGTATATAAAAGGTGATATTATGAGCAAAATAATAATAGATATACAAGATAGAAACGAATATAATTTGTGGCATTATCCAGGATCAATAAATATACCATATGATGAGGTAATGAATAATTATAGAAACTATTTAAATAAAAATGATACATATTATTTTTATTGTAAAAGTGGAAAGCTTGCCAAAAGATTAGCGGCAGTATTAAGTTATCTTGGATATGATGCAAATTATATAGAAAAATAGTAATAAAAGTATTATAATTATAGCGAGGTAGCAATGGAGAAATTAAGCGATTTTATATATAATATTATAAACATGATTGGGGTATATGGCCCAATATTAGCATGTGTTTTAATCTTATTTGAGTCAATTATTCCAATAATGCCACTCGCGTTATTTATAACTATTAATTTTTTAGCTTTTGGAAATTTCATTGGATTTATAATTTCATGGGTATTTACTGTACTTGGATGTATTATGTCATTTATTTTATTTAGAAAGGGCGTACAAGGATGGTTCCAAAAATTAACCGAAGATAGAGTGAAATTAAATAATTTGATGATTAAATTTAATAATATATCTTTAACAGAATTAACATTAATAATAGCAATACCTTTTACTCCTGCATTTCTTGTTAATATTGCTGCTGGTTTATCTAAAATGCCAAAAAGAAAGTTTATTGTGGCACTTCTTATAGGAAAACTATCAATTGTATACTTTTGGGGTTATATCGGAACAAGCTTGGTTGAAAGTTTAAAAAATCCAGTGGTTTTAATAAAACTAGTAATTATAATGATTTTAACATATGTTGTATCACTTATAGTAAAGAAAATAACTAAGATATGAAATCTTAGTTATTTTACATTATTATACATCAACATTATTTTTTTGTGAAATGTATTAAAAAGTATGATACAATAAAAATATAATAGAAAGGAGAAAAGTAAAATGGATGATAATAATCAAAATGGACAAAATAATATTAATGGAGGGTACCCTCAACAAAATTTAAATGATAATCAGAATGTTGCTAATTCTGCACAGCCGGTTGGAGTTTTAAATGAAAATCCAAATGTTCAAGTACCTCAACCAGTTAATACTGCTACCCAATATCAAAACCCACAATTTGTAGAACCACAGGCAGTTCAACCAACACCACAGAGTCAACCACAACCTGTACAACCACAACCTTCATATCAAGCTTCTCAGCAACCTGTACAACCAATGCCACAAACAACATCATATCAAGGTGATTTTGGAGGAAATAATAATCAAAGCGAAGGCAATAAAAAGAATAATAAAATGATATTTATAATAGTTGGTGCTTTATTAGCTGTAGTGTTAATAATTGTTTTAATTCTTTCACTCGGAAAAGGAAAAAATAATATTAATACAGGTAATGACACTAATAATAGTGGTAATAATATTTTTCAACCAGATAACGATACTAACAGTAATTCGAATACAACGAATAATTCAAATTCCAATAGTAATACATCAGATTTAAAATTAGCAAAATTTGGTGAATATGGTGAAATAGTTGACGGTATATCTATGAAAATTGTTGGAACTGAAATCACAAGCGCTGCTGTAGCAACTGTGGATAGAAGAAGATTATTGATAACTGTCTCAATTAAGAATAATTCAGGAAGTGATGTTGTTATTTATGGTACAATAGGTAAAACTGAAGGGGTGCTTGTTGATTCTGATTTACAATTAACTTATGTTTCTAAAAGTACTGATCTTAAGAACGTAAAAGAAAGCGATATAAAAGTAACATATCTTATGCCACAAAGACCTATTGACTTAGATATGGATGAAAAAGTTATATTAAAACCAGGTGAAGAAAAAGAAGCAAAGATACAGGGAAATGTTTATGGTAATGATAGTTGGGATAATTATCAACCATATATATTGATTGCTAATAAAACGGAAACATATTTTGCGATGAGATAGATTATTTATTAATAAGTTATTGACTAAACGAGAAAATACAAGAGAAGATGAATAAATTCTCTTGTATTTTTAATACACTTTGATTTTTTTATGTATTTATGTTATAATATGGCACAATTAAGAGGGGGGATAATAATGAATGGATTTTTGAATTATAAATCTAATGATAAAATATCTAATATGAAATATGATGATATTGTAGAATTTATAAATCTATTAAAAAAATATAAGCTTTCATTAAGAGATAATCTAGATTTAAATAAAAATATTACTTTTGGATTAGAAATAGAATTTGAAAACATTAATTCCTCATATGAAAAATTATGTAATAGTTTTAACGAATTACAATTATTTCCCTCTGTGTTTTTAAATAAAGAGAATAATGATAAATTAAAAGAATATAAAAAACAGAACAAAAGAAGAGGGTTCTTTGTAAATGAAGAAGGTAATTTACAAATATTACCTGAAGAAGTTTTTTATTGGAGTGTTGGAAAAGATAATTCTCTTAATAATGGGGCTGAAATAACTTCTCCAATATTAATTGATGAAACAAAACATTGGAAAGATTTAAAAGAAGTATGTGATTTTATTAAACAGCATGGTGAAATATCAGAAAACTCAGCGGGCCACATACATTTTGGAGCACAAATACTTGGTGAAGAAAAAACAAAATGGATGAATTTTATAAAACTATGGTCTATATATGAAAATGTAATATATAGATTTGCATTTAATGAATATTTAAGTAAGAACCCTGGTATAAGATATTGTAAGCCAATATCTGAATGGTTAATAAAAATATATAAATCTTTATCTGAAGGTTATGATTTAGAAACAATTTTACATTTTTTAAAAGAGGATAGAGTTCATGCGATTAACTTTCAAAATGTTTTTTTGACAGATAAAGTTGTTCCTTTTAGTACGCTTGAATTTAGATGTCCTAATGGTACATTAGATCCAGTTATTTGGCAAAATAATGTTAATTTTTTCTCAAAACTATTAATTTATTGTAAGTCCAATAACTTTGATATGGATACCATATTAAAAAGAGAAAAAAAATTATTTGATTTTCAAAATTATCATCAAATTTTTATGGAACAAGCTATTGAACTATCAGATATGATATTTGATAATAATTTAGATAAAATTTATTTTTTAAGACAGTATCTTAAAGATGGAGAAACTTCCCAAATTGGAATGAAAAAAACTAAAAAGTTTACAATATAATTTTTTAGTTTTTTTTAGTATTTATTATTTTAATAAAACTATAAAAATGATATAATTAATTAGAGGTAATTATGGAGTATGTAATAATTGGTTTATTAAGTTTAGTATTAATATTGTTGATAATAAATTTGATTATTTCACTTAGAAAAAATGTTAATGAAACTAATATAACTGAAAGACTTGGTAAGATAGAAACTTCTCTTACCAAGGAAATAGGCGAGTTTAAACTTAATTTTTCTAATGATTTAACAAAAGATTTTTTATCACTTAATGATAGAATTGAAAAGAAATTAAATTTAATAAATGATAAAGTTAATGAAAGATTAGATGTAAATTTTGAAAAAACCAATAAAACATTTAATAATGTATTAGAGCGCCTTGCGAAAATAGATGAAGCTCAAAAGAAAATAGATAATTTAAGTACTGATATAGTTTCATTGCAAGGAATACTTACTGACAAAAAGACAAGGGGTATATTTGGAGAAGTTAATTTATATCATATACTAGCTAATGTATTTGGTGAGAATAATGAAAAAATTTATAAAACTCAATATACTTTATCTAATGGTTATATAGCAGATTCTGTTTTATTTGGACCAGAGCCTTTAGGAACAATCGCGATTGATTCTAAATTCCCTTTAGAAAATTATAAAAATATGATTGAAAAAGGAATAAGTGAAGTTGAAAGAAACAAGAGAGAAAAAGAATTTGAAAGTGATGTTAAAAAACATATAGATGCGATTAGTAGTAAATATATAATACCGGGAGAGACTTCTAACCAAGCTATTATGTTTTTACCAGCAGAAGCAATATTTGCGGAAATCAATGCATATCATCCTAATATAATAATGTATTCTCAAAAGAAGAATGTTTGGATAGCTTCTCCTACAACACTTATAAGTTTGTTAACAATAATTCAAACAGTATTAATGGGTATTGAAAGAGATAAATATGCATCTGTTATTCATGAAGAATTAAATAAACTTGGAATTGAATTTAATAAGTATAGAGTAAGATGGGATAAATTGTCTAGAAGTATTGATACAGTAACTAATGATATTAAAGATATTAACATTACTACTAATAAAATATCAAAGAGATTTGATTCAATTAGTAATGTTAAAATAGAAGAAAATAAAAAGTTAGAAGGAGGTGAAGAAGAATGGAGTTAATAACACCAATTATAGTGGTAGCTTTAATTATCATTCTTGGAAGCGTTAAACAAATTAACGAATATGAAAGGGGTGTTAAATTTACATTAGGTAAGTTTAGTGGGATTATGAATCCCGGATGGAATTTAGTATTCCCAATATTCCAATCATATAAAAAGGTTGATATTCGTACAAGAACAGTAGACGTTCCAGAACAGGAAGCTATTACAAAAGATAATGTGTCTGTAAGAATTAATGCAGTTCTTTACTATAAAATATTTGACTCATCAAAAGCGTTAATTGCAGTAGAAAACTTTAACTTTGCAGTTTCTCAACTTGCTCAAACTACAATGAGAAATGCAGTTGGTTCTGTATCTTTAGATGAATTATTATCTGAAAGAGAAAAAATAAGTGAAGAAATCTGTAAAATAGTCGACAAAGCTACTGATCCTTGGGGAATAAAGGTAGAGAATGTTGAACTTAAAGATATATCTCTTCCAGAAGAAATGAAGAGGGTAATTGCTAAAGTAGCTGAAGCTGAACGTGAAAAAATGGCAGTTATTACTAAAGCTCAAGGTGAAGTTGAGGCTTCTAAAAACTTAGCAAAAGCTGCTGAGACAATGGCTACAGTTCCTGGGGCATTACATTTAAGAACTTTATCAACAATTAATGATGTAAGTTCCGATCAATCTAACACATTAATATTCTGTATTCCAATTGAAGTGTTAAGTGCTTTTCAAGGAGCAGATTTAACTAAACTAGTTAACAACACAAAGCAATTAACAGATAAAAAGAAATCTAAATAGATTTCTTTTTTTTATAGAAATATTAATATAAAAATTCCTAGTATAAGGCAATAAATACTAAAGTATAGTAAATTGCCTTTTTTAACTGCATTTATAAACCATCTAAGAGCAAAGTATGACACTATTAGAGATGAAATAAATCCTAATATATATGGTAAAAACATATTATTTAGATTAGAAAATATTATATCTTTTATACTTAATATCATTGTCCCTACACTAATTGGGATATATAACATAAATGAATATTTTAAAGCATTATCTCTTTTAATATTTCTAAATAATGCAGCTATTAAAGTTGAGCCACTTCTACTTATTCCAGGCAATAATGCTATTACTTGGATGAGTCCTATAAATAAAGCATCCTTCCATGTTATATTTTCTTTATTTCCATTTATATTTTTAACTAAGAATAGAAATATAGAAGTTATTATAAAAGAGATTCCTACAATAGTTGTTGTTTGAAGTAATAGTTCAATTTTTTCTTTTAATATAAAACCTATAATACCTATTGGTATACATCCTAGTATTACTAATAATACATATTTAAAATCTATCTCTAATCCTTTATCTTTAGTTTTAATGTATTTAAAAAAGTTAATAAATAATCTTTTTAAATCTTTAAAATATATTAATATTATCGCGATTAAACTTCCAAAATTAACAACTATTTCAAAATTTAAATCATTAAGTATATCACTCATATTTAGAATATTTTTGAGAATAAAAATATGGCCAGAAGATGAAATTGGAAGAGGCTCAGTAAATCCTTGTATAATTCCTAATAATATATATCTAAAAATTATTAACATAAATCCCCCTAACAAATTATATAATAAACATTAAAAAATATAATAAGATTTTATAGAGGTGAATTATGTTAATAAGAATTGTTTCTTTTATAATTGGATTTTTATTAGCTTCATTATCTTTAGCGTTTATTATGTTATATATAAACATTATTAATTTGGGTTATAATTTTATAGACTTTTTAAATTTTATTTTAAAGAAACCAGAATTATATTTATTATTTATAGGCATAATATTAATGATGCTTGCTTTTAGAAAGGATAAGAAAAATGACTTATGTTTATGATTTACTTATAAATTTAAATGATTATGATTATAAATTCTATGAGTGGAGAGAATCAGATATAATTGAGTATTTAAAAAAGAGTGTATTAATAAAAGTTAGTGATTATATTTATAAAAAAATTTTAACTAATAATATAATTATTGGTAATAAAACACTGGAAATGATTAAAGATAAAAGTTGTATTCTAAAAAATAAAAGAATAGAGACTATTACATATATGGGCATTTTTACAAATGGAAAAGATGTTATTGGGTTAACTTTTTCTTCTGATGGAAAAATGTTTGAAAAGACAAGATTTACCATTCAAGATGAACTGGAATTATTAGAAATATCTAAGCCTTTAAAATATACTAAAATTGATTATAAGAAAATATCAAATAACAAATATAATATATCTATTATTTCAAGAGATGATATGGAAGATATGAATAAAATTATTAGTGAATTAAAAAATATTAAAGATGATAAAGATAAAATAAATTATTTATACTATGAATGGTTTAATAAGAAAAGTAAGTTAAGTAATCCATATGAAGAATTAATAGATGATATAAAAAAGAATTATAGTAATAATAAAGAATTTTTAAAATTGTTAAATTTAATTAATATTAAAAATAGTGCATAAATATTTGTTAGTTGCAAAAACTATTACTAGGAGGAATGATGAAAAAAATATTATCAATTATATTAATGGCTTTTTTTCTAGTTGGATGCAATATGGGTGATACTCCCAGCAAAAAAGTAGATGAGTTCTTAATGGGTTATCAAACTTTATCTGATGATGTTATCTCTGATTTGGAACTAAGTACAGAAATGGAGAATTTAAATTCAACAAATAAGGTTACATACATGGATGTTATGAAGAGAAATTATAAGAATTTAAAATATGAAATAACTAATGAGAATGTAAATGGTGATGAAGCAATTATAACAGTAAAAATAACTGTATATGATTTATATAAAACTATGAAAGATTCAAATAATTTCTTGACAGATAATTCTACTGAGTTTGAAGTTAATGGTGTATATGATCAAAATAAGTATAGAGAATATGAATTAAATGAGATGTTAAAAACGAATTATACAGTTGATTATACAATTACATTTAACTTATCAAAAGTTGATGATGAATGGGTACTTACAGAGCCAGATGTAACTACCAAAGAAAAAATTCATGGTGTTTATAATTATGAATTAGAATAAGACTACTTTTAGTCTTTTTTTGTGGTATAATTATCATAGGGTGTAATAGATATGGTAAATGAAATATACATAGTAATTAATCAAGGTATTAAAAGAGTATTTGAATGTATGATTTTCCCATTAAAGAATGAATGCTTCATAAATGATAAGAAGCGTAGTATATCAAATGAAAAAATAGATGAAATATTGACAATTCTTTCTACTTGGAAATATGAATACGGTTTTTCAAGTGAAAATATAATTGATTCTGAAGAATTTAATATAGAAGTGTATTCTGAAAATAAAAAAACAAACTATCACGGAAAAGGAGAATATCCTATTAACTATGAAGAATTAAAAGGTATTTTAAGAGGTGTTATCAATGAGTGATAGCGAGTTAGAAACATTATTAAATTGTAATGAAGTATTAAGATCAAAAATAAATGTTTTCATTGAAGCACTTATAGAATACTATGGAGAAAGTGAAAGACAGTATATAACTGAAAAGTTTTCTAATGCTCTTTTTTGTGGATATATTCAAGATATAGAATTTAATGCGGTTTTAAGCAAGTTAGAAGCAATTGAAAGTGAAAGAATATACGATGAATTATTATCTAATGGTAGGTCTACTTTTACAAAATCACAATTGTTCGGTAAGGACTTATATGGAACCCAATCTTTAGAAAATTATCGTTCTCATCCTGTATATAAATATAAAACTTTTTATGATGAATGTATTTTAGGTGCAGAAGGAAGAAAAGAAAAATATATTAGGGAAAGTTATGAGAAATTATGTCAAAAAACCAGTAAGGTAACATATGAAGAATTTAAAGAAATGTCAGAGGCTGGAAAAATTCCAAAAGCTTTTGAAAACTCTAGTGACCAAGTTAAAGAAGTGTTGTTAGATTATGCTGATATTTCGTGGGATATAAGAAAATATGAAAATGAAAAAAGATTAGCGGTAGAATATTTAAAAAAGTTCTATCCAGAAATAACTATTGACAACGTTGAAGAAAAAGCTAGTGGATTAACAGAATTAAATTATATTATAAGTCATTATCCAGAAATGATAGAGAAATTTGAAAGATTTAAATCTAAATATCAAAGTTTTTATAATATGAAAAAATATAATGAAGATTTAAGTGAAAAAACAGATGAAAGCTGTTATAGAGAATATTTGACTGTTCTTATCGACTATATTCCAGAAAAATTTAAGGGATCTTTGCAAGAGTTTTTAACCCAAAATATCAAACCTTATAAGCTTGATGGTGATTTGAGAGGAATAATTGGTTACACTTTGAATGGCACATCACCTTTAGAAAGTTTTGGAAGTGATATGGAAGAAAAACTTAATTCTAAAGATACTGCTGAATGGGAAAAAGATAGTATAAAAAGAAAAAGAATAGAATACTTTAAAGCAATAGGAATAGATTTGGGAGATGAATATGAAAAATATGCTGAAAAACAAGATATGTTTCCTGATTCCTCTAAGATTGATGAATTAATACAAAAAAAGAAAATAATAGTTTCTAAAAGAGATCAGGAATACCATAATAATTCATTTCAAGGAAAGGATTTTATTTCGGAAGCTTTATCAATGGGATTTCTAGATAATGATAAAACTGAACTTCCTGGTATATTTATGAAGGGGAGTACTTGTGTATCAACAAATGTAGTATCTAGAAATGGTAAATATCTTCCGGCTGCTAAAGTGTTAATAGAGTTTTCTCAAAATAATCCAGAAGTACGAGATCATTTTATAATTCATGAACTCAATCATTTTTATGAATTATCTTTATCAAGTGTAACAGAAAAAGGTTATGCCGGATTATGTGGATGGGATCAGTATTATGGTTCTTTTAATAACCAAGAATCAGTAATAGAATTAGAAAGGCCTAAAAGACCATATGAATTATTTAACGAAATAATTAATGAAAAAATAGCGCAAGAGATTAGTGAATTGATGGTTAAAAAAGGAATTGGTGTATTTAGTAAACCAACGGATGAAAGTTATAAAAACAAAACCGCTTATGATTCAACAAGTTACTTAGTTGATGATTTCTTTGAAATGTATAAGTCAGAAATAATTGCTAGTAGAAAAGATGGAAATATACAAGTAATATATGATGCAGTTGGAAAAGAAAACTTTGATGAATTAAATTCTTTGTTTGCACTTCACAATGAGAGATTTGGCGGTATGAGATACTATTCATTATTAAGTGATTTGCGTGATAAAAAAGAAACCGAAAATGTTAGATTCTTTAGAGAATTATTATCAAAAAGAGATATGGTTTTAGAAAAAATGAAAGAGCATTATGAAAGTAGAAGTGTTTCAAAATAAAAAGACTATTTTTAGTCTTTTTTTCATATATTATAAAGATGAAAAAAATAATATTATTTTTATTAATATTAATACCTATAAACATATATGCAGATACTTCTTCTTATGTTGTAATGGATATGGATTCTGGAAGGGTGCTGTCTAGTTTTAATAAAGATGAAAAAATGTTAATCGCATCAACAACTAAAATAATGACTGCCATAATAGCTATAGAAAATATGGATACATCTATTATCATAGAAGTAGGAGATGAAATAGATAAAGTTTATGGTTCAATGATATATGTCAAAAAAGGAGAAATGTTATCTTTAGAGAGTTTATTATATGGTTTGATGCTTAGAAGTGGAAATGATGCTGCTATGACAATTGCTGAAAATACTCTTGGATATGATAAATTTATTATGGCTATGAATAATAAAGCGAAAGAATTAAAAATGTATAATACTATTTTTGAAAACCCACATGGTTTGGATGATGAAAGTAAAAACTATTCAACTGCGTATGACTTATCATTATTAATGAAATATGCAATGAAAAACCCAGAGTTTGTTAAAATAACTAATACAAAAAAATATAAAGTAGTAACTAATTTAAACACACATATTTGGTATAATAAAAATCAACTCTTATCAAGTTATAAGTATGCAACTGGAGGTAAAATAGGGTATACCAAAAAAAGTGGCCATATATTTGTGTCAGCTGCTTCTAAAGATGATAAAAACTTAGTTGTGGTAACTATAAAAGATACTGATAGATTTAATACTCATGAGTATTTATATGAAAAATATTTTGATGAATATGATAAATATCAGATATTAGATAAATATACTTTTTTTGTAAATGAAGATTATTATAAAAAATATCATCTATATATAAAAAATGATTTTTATATGTTACTTAAAAAGAAAGAAATAAAAGATTTATTAATAGAGACAAATTTATCTAAGAACAAAAAAATTAAAAATGATACAAAAGTTGGCTATGTATCTATAAAGTTGAAAGATAAATTAATTCATAATGAACCAATATATGCTTCTATTAAAGAAAGCAAAATCAAGAAGATAAAATCTATATTGTTTTTTTGGAAAAAATAACATATAATTTCCTTGTGATGAATATGAGATTACAAAAATATATGAGTGAATGTGGAGTTGCTTCTAGAAGAAAAAGTGAAGAATTAATTCTTAAGGGTGAAGTTTATGTAAATGATAGACAGATAACTGAACTTGGATATCAAGTGACTTCTAAAGATGAAGTGACTGTTTCAGGTAAAGTTATTAAAAAAGAAAATAAAGAGTATTATTTACTTTATAAGCCAAATAAAACAGTAAGTAGTGTTAAAGATGAAAAAGGAAGAACAACTGTTATTGATTTAATTGAATCAAAGTCTAAACTATTTCCAGTGGGTAGACTTGATTATGATACATCTGGTTTATTACTTATAACAAATGATGGTGAATTATCTAATATACTAACACATCCTAAATATGAAATTGAAAGAGTATATGAAGTAAAGATAGATGGTTTAATAAAAGGTAATGAGATTAAAACATTAGAAACTGGTGTTTTAATTAATGGTATTAAAACTAAAAAATGTAAAATAAAATTAAAAAAATTAGATAAAAAAAATAGAAAAAGTTATTTAACTATTACTTTAGAAGAAGGTAAAAATCATGAAGTTAAAAACTTATTTGCTTATTTCAATTATAAAGTATTAAAATTAAAAAGAATTAAATATGCATTCTTGACACTTGAAAATCTTAAAATGGGTGAATATAGAAAATTAAGTATAAAAGAAGTAAGAAAATTAATGTCATTAAATTCTAACAAAAGTTAGAATTTATTTTTATGTAAAAAATATTTACAAAACCCCATATTTATAGTAATATTTACTTGTAAGATAGAGAGGTTTTTTCATGGAAGAAAAAGAACTAACAAAGAGTAATAAAATAAAGATAATAGTATTAACATTATTAATCTTTTTTATAGCAATAAGTGGAATAACATATGCATATTTTAGTATCCAAATAGTGGGAAATGATACAGCATCATCTATGAGACTTACAACAGCTAACTTAAGTTTAGTATATAATGATGTGCAAATAGTATCTGGTAGTAATGCGCAACCAGGATGGAGTCAA
>JAEEGL011052690.1_pt1 | contig 27422 bp, 21 predicted proteins | sample 9134231 | NCBI WGS metagenome assembly JAEEGL01 (sample SAMN16246548, study PRJNA631951) | gut metagenome | biome: gut microbiome; feature: rumen; material: fiber-attached | host: Bos | place: Iran: Karaj | collected 2018-10
CAGAATCTTGAAGGATTCTGTCTCGGCAAGGAACGCTCTCTGCAAGATTTTGAGAACTTCGCGGGTGTATCGTTTAAAAACCGGGAGATCTCCGAGCGTGCATATAAAGGCGATTACGACCCGCGATTTAAAGATTAAAGCTTTCAGGGTCCACTAACTATTATCTGTGACTGTATGTCAACTCTTCAGAAATTGAAGAAGCAACCGGAAAACGGGTAGGTATGGGTGATCCGCCCACGCCTCCTACAACAGTATCCAGACTGTCCTCTTTAATACGGTTACGGATCCGTCCTGCTTCCGACTCGGTAAGCTCCCTGCCCTGCTTCTTATATTCCGCGATAATAGCTTCCGTTGACGGAAGGTTCTCCTCTAAGATTCTGTTCTTCTCTTGTTCTGACATTTTCTGCTCCTCTTTGCAGTCAGTTTTAACCGACTGCGTTTCCTTTACACATACTCAAACGAAGTATTAGGTGCTCTTTGCAGTCAGTTTTAACTGACTGCGTTTCATTTTCACATACTCAAACGAAGTATTAGGTGCTCTTTGCAGTCAGTTTTGACTGACTGCGTTTCCTTTACACATACTCAAACGAAGTATGACTTACCTTTATGTATGATTATACGCAACAATGCTCTTTTTGCCTTGCAATTTTTGTAATCATGCAGCCCGCAACGGCTGTCGTATTGTCTTAAATCCTTGTATTCTCGCTGTATGGATTTCTTTATACAAACATTACCATATAGTGCGGCAAAGTAATCTTTTTGTCCACCCGTCCGAGATTTCCGTTCACAAATTTATATGCGATTGGAGGGTTGTAGTCAGCAATAAAATTATTTAAAGATGTGGTTGACGTATTACCGGCCTTAACCTCAACCGGAACTACACCGCCATCTTTCTCAATCAGGAATTCGAGTTCATGATCGTCATCAGGCTTGTAGTAATATAGTCTGTATCCGTTTTTTACCAATGATTCGGCTATTATGTTTTCGTAAATACCCCCTTTTGCATTCCCTTTAATGGTATTCTCCAGAATAGCGCGTCGCGTTTCAAACCCGTATATGGCACACAGAAGGCCGGTGTCGTTAACATAGAGCTTGAATTGTGTATCTATAGCATTTGCTAAGAGAGGCAGATAAGCCTCAGTAATATTGTAACAAGGGTTAACTGTCGCAGAATCTATCAACCATTGAACGCTATTGGCGTATTTTTTGGATGTGGAACCCTTCTCAACTGTTGAATACTGAAACTTTTTTAATTCTTTTGCCAGCTGCTTGGGAATAGCATCATAACACGATCTTACCTTTTGCTTTTCTGTTCCCTTTGCATGTTTGGAAATGTCGAACCGATAGTCTTCAAGAATACGTTCCTGAATGGCCAGCACTCCGTTAAAATCATGCGTAGCGCAATAATGAGCCACTACTTCCGGCATGCCCCCGACTACAATGTATTCTCTGAACAATTCCTCAAACTTTGAGTTTATAATAGGATCTACTTTTTCTACTCCGTCAAAACACTTTTTTAAATCAGCAATGCTCTCAGCACTATACTTCTCAGCCCATAGAAACTCTTCAAAATCAAGCGGGTACATCGTCAAAAAATCTTCATAGCCGGTAGGAACCGATTCGGGTTCCTCTGCTTCATTATCTCCATTTTCGGCATATGTCAGTCCAAGAAGACTTCCTGATGTAACTATGTCAAATCGCCCATCTTCAGTCAGAAACTTGAGAGATGTTCTGGCATTTCCACAGTTTTGGATCTCATCAAAAAAAATCAGTGTTTTCCCCGGTATAAATCGTATGTTGGGAATTGAAGCAGACATACGCTTATATATATAGTCTGCACTCAAATCGCCGGAAAAAATCGATTTTAATTCATTATGTACAATAAAATTTATTTCTATAAATGAGTCGTATTCATTGTTTCCAAATTCACGTATCAGATATGTCTTTCCAACCTGTCTGGCTCCCTTTATCATCAGACATTTTTTGTTACTGCTGTTTTTCCATTCAAGGAGTTTTTGGTAGGTTTTTCTCTTTAACATCATTATACCCCCCTCTCTCATAAAAAATACTTCATTCCCATGGTCATGTCAAGCAGAAGGAATAAAATCGGAGGCTCGTTTTGCCAAAAAAGGAATAAAATCGGAGGTTTGTTTTGCTCAAAAAGGAATGAAATCGGAGGTTGAATTATCATCATAAAGGGGCTGAATTAGACGCCATAATTGAGTGTTGTTGGTTATTTTACAAATTTCTTATAGTTTTGTCGATCGTCAATTATAAATTCAAGCTTGATTGTTCGTGTATCGCGATAGATTTGGTAAACAGCCCAAAGGTGGCGCCAAATGTGATAAGCCCGATATTTTCTTGGAAGATCTTCAAATCTACCGGTGCCGGCTTCCGGATCCTGTTCCAGGGTATCGAGCATTGCTTCGTAGCTGTCAATCAAATCATTTGCGACACTGACACCGTTGTCCTCTTCGCACTTATCAACCCACGATATTAAAATTTCAGTAGCCTCGGGTGAGATGTCAATTGTAAACTTATACATTATGTCGTGCCCTCAATTCTGCCAGCACATCACGGGCGTTTTTGTCAGGTCTCCCTGCCAATCTTTTTTCTTCAATCTCAACGAGTTTTTCTCTAAGTTCCAATGAACTTTCCCTTTTATCATACGTTTCAATATCCATAACAACAAGATCGCCTTCTCCGTTTTTTGTCAAAAAAACAGGGGACTTGGTAGATTTACATAATTCTGAGATTTCATTATAGTTTTGTCGAATCTTAGCCGATGGTCTGATCAAAGTCTGCATGTTGCACCTCCTCTAATTATACTGTTTTTCCGGATGTATAGCATTTATCTGCTAATATAATATATAAATTCTGCTATATTTACAAGTGCTTTTAAGGCAAAAAAGTATTGATCGAACCGTCAATCGATACTTATACAAACATGGATCCACATTTTTTTCAGCTTTTAATGTGGCAAGTTTCTCATTTTTGTCGGGTAGTATTCCCACTCTTCATACGATATAATCAAGAATACAATCATTTTCAGCAATTATAGAAATAGTTGGAGACGCCGTTATTACAGCGTTTCAGAGGGAGCTCCGTATGATAAATAAACTTCGCGAAACAATAGAATCCTACTTCATCGGCAAGCCCGACGTGGTCGAGAACATGCTGGTGTGTCTGCTTGCAGGCGGACATGTCCTTCTTGAGGATGTGCCGGGTGTCGGCAAGACCACCCTCGCCAAGACGATGGCAGCCGCGCTCGACTGCTCGTTCGGGCGCATCCAGTTTACTCCCGACACACTTCCCGGCGATGTGGTCGGTCTCTCCGTCTTCAATATGAAGACAGGCGAGTTCGAATACCGCGAGGGCGCAGTGATGCGCCAGATCATCCTTGCGGACGAGATCAACCGTACCTCTCCCAAGACTCAGGCTGCCCTCCTCGAAGCAATGGCCGAGGGCCAGGTTTCCGTTGACAGACAGATCTACAAGCTTCCCGAGCCGTTTATGGTCATCGCGACACAGAACCCCGTCGAATTCCTGGGTACCTACCCGCTTCCCGAGGCACAGATCGACAGATTCATGATGAAGCTCTCGATCGGCTACCCCACCAAGGAGATGGAAGAAACACTTGCCCGCAACATGCTCGCCGGCAAAACACTTGCCGATGTTCCGGCAGTCCTGAGCGGTGATGACATCATGAAACTGAGACATGATGCAGCCGCGGTCCATGTAGGCGACCGCGTGCTCGAGTACATTAGCGGTATCATCACCCGCACCAGACAGGAAAAGCGTTTCGCTCTCGGCGCAAGCCCCAGAGCGTTCCTCGACCTCACAAAGGCTTCCCGGGCGAAGGCTCTTCTTGACGGACGCGACTTCGTCAAGCCCGACGACATCAAGGCCGTTGCCCTGAACACTCTGCATCACAGACTTATCCTCACCCCCGAAGCCAAGATAGGACGTGAGGACGTAGACCAGATCCTGCCCTCGCTCATCCTTACCGACGCCGTACCGACGGCCTGATCGTGAGTCCTTGGGGTGAGCCCCTGGGGACGGGGGTTGTGGGTCATCGCCTTCAACAACGCCACTAAGTGTATACTTCATTGAGACGATGACCCACAACCCCCGTCCCCAGGGGCTCACCCATGACAGCAAACAAAACATTGGGAGAAACGATCTATCATGAAAAGAAACCGCCTTATACTACTTGCTTTGTTCGCACTCTCCCTGGTCCTCATTTCGCTGAGGGGCGGGTCACTCAGCTACGGCTTCTTTTTCCTTGTGATCTCGGTGCCGCTTGTTTCCCTCATCTACCTCGTCTATGTTCTGATGACCTTCAAAATCTATCAGGAACCGACATCCCGAACGGTCGTTGCGGGCGAGCCAACTTCCTTCCGCTTCATACTTCGCAACGAAAATATTTTCACATATTCCGGCGTCAGAGTGCTCTTCTACTCCGACTTTTCAAGCATAAGCGGTCTTTCGGACCTCACGGAGTACGAGCTGCAGCCCGGTGACGGCGTGTCACGCGAGACCACGCTCACCTGCCGCTACCGCGGTTCCTACAGCGTCGGCATCAGAGCTGTCCGGATTGAGGACTACTTAAGGCTCTTCTCTCTCTCGTACACCAAGAATCCACTCATCGTCAAAGTCAACCCCAGGATCGTGAGGCTCAAGTCCCTCGCGAGCTTTGATATCGCCCACGTCTCGCCCCGCCGTTCGCAGACCCTCTCATCCGAACGGGATTTCGCGGTGCGCGATTATATCCCCGGCGACAGTATCCGTGACATCCATTGGAAAGCCACAGCCGCGCTCGGCCGCCCTATGGTGCGCAAGCACACAGGCCCCGAGGAACCTTCGGTTGTGATCATCATGGATTCCTTCAGGACAAGCGAGGACGAGCACGTCTTCCTTCCTCTTGAGAACAAGATCCTCGAGACGACACTCGCCCTTTCGCTCTACTTCGTGAACGAGTCCGTGACAGTGCGCGCAGTTTCGTGGCAGAACGGACTCAGCGAGCGCATCCTTGAAGGTGGCGATGCGTTCGACCAGTTCTACACCGATATGTCGGCGTTCGTTTTCAAGCCCGCGGAGGATCCTTCTACGCTTATGACCACAGCCTCGAATGCCCCTTCGCTCCTCGACGCATCACAGGTATATATGGTAGTGAATGAATGTACTCCGCACACTCTTGCCCTTTGCGAGCGGCTCGGAAGGAGCGGGACGCCCGTCACGGTCTGCCTCATAAACGACGACTCCAAGGCGCTTCCGCAGGAAGCACCGCCCCCGCTCACGGATATTATTATGATTCCTACCGAAGGAGAGCTGGAGAAATATCTCTAAAAACTGCACGAATAGCAAAACTATCAAATAACATAGATAACTACTAAATCCAAAAGTAACATTAAGCAGAAGAAATATACAATTCAAAAGAAAAGATTAGTCACAGGACGAAACGATAGATTATAAGAAAGGAGGAAACGCGCATGCTCACTTCAATATTGAGCTCCATGATATACGCTTTGCCCATAAGCGTTATTTGCGCTGCGCAGCTTTTCCCTCTTTTCTGTCCCGAAGACGCTGCAGCGGGTCCGTGGTTCGCTACGGCTGTTTTCCTTGCGGTCTGTGCTTTTTTCAGGCACGGATCGCTTAAAATCCGATTGATCATCGGCGCCGCGATACTTGCGCTGTCCGCCGGTATCTTCTTCGCAGTCGCAGAAGAAGACAGAGCCGGGTTCTTTGCGGAACGCTTATGGATACTGCTCGTTCTTCTCATCATACTTGGAGCGTTTATCGCAGGGGAGCTCCTCTCGGCATTTCGTCTGCTGCGGATCGCGTGCGCCGCGGTCTGCCTCGGTATCATTGTCTTCCTTATCATTCGGGGCAAAGATCCCGGCGCACTCACATGCGCCATGCTCTTTACGATCATTCTTTCGGTGATCATCAGTGAGGTACAGCATTACTGGAAAAAGGAAGGCGAGACCGACGAGCGAAAGCACATGGTCAGCATAATCCCTTTCATCTTCCTCTGCTCTGTTCTTGTGCTTTGCAGTCCCTTCTCGAAGGATCCGTACGGCTGGCCTGTTGCAAACAGGATCTGGCAATTTGCCAAGGACACCTACACAAAGATCAGTCAGTTTTTCTCATCCGACGAAGATTACATGGAGGCAACCATCGGCTTTTCGAGCGGCGCCCCCGGAATCTCCGGGAAGCTGAGCACCGATTCGGCTCCTAAGGAAATGTTCACCGTCAGCTTCACGCGCAAGGAAACTCCTTCACTCAATCTCGGAGCATGCGGCTATAACGAGTTCGACGGTCACAGCTGGAGCAACTCCGCCGGCGAATCGGGGATCGGTCGCAGGCACGCCCTCGACATGATCGAGACACGCGCCGCGCTGATGAATTCCGGTACACGCAACATTACGGATCACCTGCGTTCCGTCGAAGTGACCGTGACTTACTCAAACCTCAACACACGTTACGCGCTTCTTCCCGGAAAATACATGGACGGTCTTTCGCAGGGAGCGCTTCTCGAGACAAAAAACGACCGCGACAACATAGTTTTTGCCGGGAAGCGCGGTCTCGGGACGTCCTACGGCTTCTCCGCCAACATGCTCAACAAGAACCATAAGGAATTCATCGACTTTCTGAACGGGATCCACGGAAGTGTTTCCGAGAATGAGTGGTATGATACCGTTTCAAGCGTGCTGCTCAAGAGAAAAAGCGACTATCCCTACGAAGAATATCTTTCCTATGTACAGAGCATCAGGGAGAATTATTACAGGAATGTCCAAGTTTCACCCGAACTCAGGGAAAGGCTCGACAAGCTCTATGACGGCTGCAACGGCGCTTATGAGAAGATGCTCAGGGTCGAAGCCGTCCTTTCCCGATTCACGTACACGACCTCTCCCGGCTCTATCCCCGAATATGTCGATTCGCCCGAAGGCTTCCTCGACTGGTTCATGCTCGACAATCCCATGGGGTACTGCAGTCATTTTGCAACGGCCATGGTCCTTCTCGCGCGCGCCGAGGGACTGCCCGCACGATATGTCGAAGGCTTTTTTGTCCCTTCCTCTTCGAAAGGCGGAACCACGGTCACCGACCACAACTCACATTCCTGGGCGGAGATCTACTTTGAAGGCTTCGGCTTTATCCCCTTTGATCCCACGCCCGGCTACGCCTCCGCCACAATCTGGCAAACGGCTTCTGAGCGCAGCGCGTACCTCTCCACTCTTTCGAAAGGAAGTCTTGAAGCCTTCACCACGGAATGGGACGATGGTGACGCTTCGGGATCTCAGGTTGAGGAATCGGAACCCGAGGTAAAACAATCACCGGCCCTCATCCTCATTCCGACGCTTATGCTGGCACTCCTGTTTCCTGCCTCGATCCTTCTGTACAGAGAAATTACGAAGAGACGATTTAACAAGCTCACGCTCGCTCAAAAATCTGTCGCGCTCTGTCACGCCAACATGCGCCTCATGCGCTTCCTCGGTGCGAAAATGAATGTCGGCGAAACTCTCCGTGAATTTGCCGAACGCCGGGAGCAGGATTTGCCCGAAGGGCTCACCGACTTTATAACCATATATGAAGAAATCTCCTATTCGGGCAGACCGTTAACCGACGATATGCTCTTCTCCCTCATGCGCGCAAACCGGGATCTCGCCGGATATGCTTCGAAGAAACACCGTGTTGCTTATTTCTTTTACAGTCTTTTCACCGGCTGAGCTTTTGCATTATACCGATTTCATCTGTTTTTTGGGGCACCGCGGTTTCTTACCGCGTTTTCCACGAACTTCTCCGGGTTTTTCCGTGCTTCCCATCCCCGCTTCCCACGAACTTCTCCGGGTTTTTCCGTGCTTCCCATCCCCGCTTTCCCGAACATACCGGCGCATTACCGTGCAAATTCACCCTTTGTAGTTAATACATGTTTATTACACACAGCGTCTATCAAATTTTCGGCATCCGGCAATTAATCAGGACATTGTTTATTTTTCGTGATTTTTCTTCTTTGAAATATTGTATTTTTCTCGACGATATGTTATATTATGGACAATCTTTTATTTAGGAGGTTTCATATGAAGAGAACTATCAAGGGGACTCTTACGATAGCCGTTATCATAATAATCGCAATTGGTATGCTCGTCTGCGCTTCGGTTATAGTTGCCATTGCCGGCAACAATATCAAATCCGGGAAAAAGAACGAGATTCAGCTCAATGCCGATAAATATGCATATTCGATCAATTCCTGGATCGAAAGCGAGAAAGGTCTCAACACCGCCGGCGCAACTGCGCTCTCGGCTCTTTCAAGCGAGGGATATAATAAAGCAAACATTCAGAGCATAGTTACCATCGAATCATCCGAAAGAAGCAACCTCCTGAACCTTTATTACGGGACTGAGGATAAATTCTTCTGTCAGACGGATCCGAACGCGCTTCCTCCCGAGGGTTATGACCCCACCGCGAGAGGCTGGTACAAGGCTGCGAAAGCTGCGGGAAAAACCATCGTCACCGATCCTTACATGGATGTCCTGATCGGTGGCATGTGCATCACCATTGCATCTCCTGTCTATAGGAACGGCGCTCTTGAGGGCGTGCTCGGTGCCGACTTCACCCTCGACTACATTAACGGCGTAATAAACGCTATCCCTTACGAATCCGGTGAGTACGGATTCCTTGTCGATGCGAGCGGAAACTACGTCATCCATGAAAAAGCAGAATTCCTTCCCGGCGATGAGATCGCAACATCGGTTGAGAGCGTTATGCCCGCGCTCAAGCAGATCATCGACAAGCCCGGAAGCGAAATCCTCGATGAGAAGGACTACGACGGAAGCAAAAAATGCTTTGTAACGTCCAACATCGAAAGCTGCAACTGGCTTCTCGGTCTCGCGATGCCCTACTCTAACGTCAACAGCACCGTTGTTGCCATGATCATCATTTCCGTTGTGATCGCTCTTGTGGCCATCGCGCTCGTGGTAGTGATCATGACCGCTCTCATCAGGAAGCAGCTCGCTCCGATGGAAAGGATGAAATCCTTCATTACCGAGAGGATCATCTCCGATGCCGATACCGTTAAGCACTCCTCGGAGGTTAAGCAGATTGCGTACCTCATCGAAGAACTCGAGACACGTTTTGTCAATGCAATGCGTAAGACGATGACCGAGTCTCAGATAATTTCGGAAAAAATGTCCTCTACAAGTGAAAAGATCAGCGATATCAACATTTCTATCGGTCAGATCAACGAGGCGATGCACAGAACCGAAACAGGTATCGAAAGCCAGACCTCAAGCATCAATACCATCGCAGGCATTTGTACCGATGTAACGACAGCATCCGATACATTTGCGAAAGACACCGATGAGATGAACACCAAGACAGACGAGATCATTGAACGTGTTGAGCAGACCATTCCCCAGATACTCACAAACAAGAAGCACGCGGTTGATGTTACAAGTCAGGCAAGCACGCAGCTTGAGGAAGCTCTTAACGGAATCAGGGTTATAGAGCAGATCGGTGAAGTTGCAAATGCGATCAGAAGCATCGCAAGCCAGACCAACCTCCTTGCTCTCAACGCTTCGATCGAGGCTGCAAGAGCCGGTGAGGCGGGACGCGGATTCGCTGTCGTTGCTGACGAGATCAATAACCTCAGTACAACCACCTCGAGCGAGATCGACAAGGTCAACGCCCTTATCGGAACAGTTAACGACAATGTCAACAACCTCGCAAACGCAAGCCGGCAGATCATCAAATTCCTCAACGAGAACGTTCTCACCGATTATGACAATCTCGAGACTCTTGCCAATAATTATATGACCGACGCAACTTATTACAGCGAAGTCAGCAAGGTTCTCGGTAATTGCGCAAAAGATCTCTCCGGTTCCGTTTCAGATATCAACAGAGTTCTTGAGCAGATCTCATCCGCGCAGTCAGAACTCGGAAATGCGGTTCACGATATCTCAAGTAATATGCAGTCAATCACCAGCGCATCTCAAAATATGTCCGGTGAGGCGAGTGACGTCACAGAAAGCATTTCTGCTCTTCGTGAAACAACCGAACACTTTAACATTTGACGATCAGACGGCTTTCGTTTATCGCACAAAAGGAAGGCGCCCTATGGGTTACCTTCCTTTTTTACGTACAAAAAGCAATGAACATCATCTCCGAAGCACCATATCGGGCGTATCTCCAATCCCAAATGGTATGAAAAAAAAGTTCGCAAAAAATTATGTTTTCGAGTCGAGTGGCTTGATTTTCACAAAACGTAATGTTAAAATTACAGAAGATTTTTCATTTCACCCCTTTATGGTTCCATTTTAGGGGTAAGGGTTACTGTGGTGGAGAGATTTTTAATGTATATTGAAGGGAGAAACACAATGAAGCAGAAGAAAACGATCAAGCTGAATACAGCGCTCGTTTTACTGTCGCTCGTACCGGTCGTCGTAACAGCAATCGCACTCGCCATTGTAACGTCAGGCATCACGGTAAACAAGCTTGAAGGAAATGTTCAGGAAGAACTCAGGATTTCTGCAAGAGGTCTTCAGGAATTTTATCAGTACGATCTCGACAACGAGCTCGATCTCGTGGACGGATTCTTGCATTACGAAACCGATTATGTCGATACAATGGGACAGGACGGCGTTGATTATACCATTTTCAAGGGAAATGTCAGATTTGTCACCAACATTAAGGATAAGAACGGCAAACGTATAGAAGGCACAAAAGCCTCAGATGCCGTATGGGCCACATGTAAGGCAGGACAGGAATATTATTCCGACAGTCTCGTTATTGAGGGCGTTCCTTACTATGGCTATTATATCCCTCTTAAGAACTCAAAGGGAGTCCTCGGTATGGCATTTGCCGGGAAGCCGGCAAGCGATATCAAAGCAGCAGAAAACGCCGTGATCTTCTCGGTTATTTCTGTGGGCATCGCCTTTATCGTCGTATTTGCGATCATCGTAATTTTGGTAGCACGCAAGATCGCTGTCCCGATGAAGAAAGTATCGGACGGAATCGTTGTTCTCTCAGGCGGCGACATTTCGGGAAAGATTGAGATTTCCTCGATCATCACCGAAACCACACGACTTATCGATGCTTCTTCCAAGCTTAATGAAGTACTTGCCGATTCCATCGGTAAGATCAGAGGCTGCACAAACAGCATCGTCGAAAGCATTTCATCCACAAATGAACAGACAAGAGCTTCCGCTGATTCAATATCGCAGATCAATACTTCAATGGATGATCTTTCACAGACTACCGTAACGATGGCCGAGAGCGTACAGGACATCAGTTCCGAGATCATCGAGATGGGCAGGATGGTTGAAACCGCCACATCAAGCGCCGACAACCTCAGCAACAATGCCAAAGCCATGAACAACGCCAATACCGAAGCAAGCAATTGCATCGAAAACGTGGTAAAATCTTCCGATAAATCTTCCGAGGCGATCGCCGCTATCATCGACAGAATCAAAGCAACAAATATGGCGGTAGTCAAAATCGACGAAATGGTTAAAATGATCACAGCTATTGCCAACCAAACAAACCTTCTTGCCCTCAACGCTTCCATTGAGGCAGCCAGAGCAGGTGAAGCCGGTCGCGGGTTTGCGGTTGTTGCCGAAGAGATCGGACAGCTCGCCGCACAGAGCAATGAATCCGCAAGAAAGATCGACAGTATTGTGGATGAAATCGGAAAACTGTCCAAGGAATGTGTTGAAGAATCTTCTACTGTCAAGACATTGATCGACGAAGAGAAAGATCTTCTTGCCACGACACTCGATAAATTCAAGGCTCTTGATTCCAACATCAAAGCCTCCGTCAACGAAATCACAGATATCGCCGAGATCACAAAGAAGCTCGAATCCGTTAAGAACAACGTTACCGAAGCTATCAGCGATCTTTCCGCAATATCACAGGAGACGTCCGCTACAAACGAGGAAGTCAGCGCAACCATTGAAGCCGTTTCTGCCAACATGCGTCAGCTTTCGAGCGACAGTGACAGAATGAGCGATGTTGCAGGGGAACTTGCCAACGCGGTTAAATACTTTAAATAAGCTTATTTCCTTATCGTCCGTGAGAGGCTTTTGCCTATCACGGATTCCCCCATACTACCTATAGAACAAGCCCCTTCCGGCAAAACCGGAAGGGGCTTGTTCCTTTTATTCTTGACCGCTTATATTCGGATTTCGGCTTTTCTTCCACCCGGTCGCTTATATCCGGGTACGAGCCTTTCTTCACAACGACCGATTATACGTTGTCTCAGGCTTTCTTTCGTATAAACGACCTGATAAAAAGCAAGGTGCCGATCGTGAGGACTATGCCGAGCGGGATCGAAAGCCATGCGATATCGAGCAGATCGAACAATCCGGCAAAAATGTAAGTTACGAAGGAAATACCCGCAACGGTGAGCGCATAAGGCAGCTGCGTCTCAACGTGATTTATGTGGTTACACTGGGCACCTGCCGACGACATGATCGTCGTATCCGAAATGGGTGAGCAATGATCGCCGCAAACAGCACCCGCAAGGCAGGCCGAAATGCCGACGAAGAACAATGAGCTTGACTCCGGGAATATAAGCGAAACGATTGGGATAAGGATACCGAAGGTCGCCCATGAGGTACCTGTCGAGAATGCGATAACACATGCCACAACAAAGATAACTGCCGGCAGAAGCCATGAGAAGCCGCTCGCATTCTCCATCATGTTCTGAACGAATGCCGATGCTTCAAGAATGCTGTTTGTCATGTTCTTAAGGGACTGAGCAAGAACAAGGATCATAATCGCGGGAACCATTGCCATAAAGCCCTTGGGAATACATTCCATAGCTTCCTTAAAGTTGACGATCCTTCTGATGAGCATATACAGAATGATCACAATGAGCGCAAGGATACATCCCCAGGGAAGTCCCACATATGAATCGGTTGCAGAGAATGCGTCGATGATGTCTCCTTCTCCTCCGAGAGTCTGAAAACCGTTTCTAACGAGACCCCATACACAGAAGACGATCAAAAGCACGATGGCAAGAACGAGATCTATTATCCTGCCGCGGCCTTTCTTCTCAGGTCCGTTCTCTTCAACATCACGACGGTTATGGTCCTGATTGGGGTCAACATCAAGGATGGAAAGGTCGCCCGTTTCCTGAGCCTTGATCTCGAATCCGCTCATCTTACCGTAATCGATTCCGAGAAGAATGATTCCGATGATGAAAACAAATGTAAGGATTGAATAGAAGTTAAAAGGAATCGCTCTGACAAAGAGCTCGATGCCCGAATAATTGTCGCTCTCAACACAGCCCGAAACGGCTGCTGCCCACGACGAAACGGGCGCTATCATACAAACGGGAGCTGCTGTGGCGTCAATGATATATGCAAGCTTTACTCTCGAGATCTTCTTGCTGTCCGTGATCGGCGACATTACGGAACCGACCGTAAGGCAGTTGAAGTAGTCGTCGATAAAGATCAACACGCCGAGAAGAAATGTTGCAAAAAGTGCTCCCGCCTTAGTTTTGATGTGCTTTTGCGCCCATGTACCGAATGCGCGCGACGCGCCCGACTTGTTGATCAGGGCAACGATAATGCCCAGGATTACAAGGAACAGATAAATTCCGGCATTATCCGCAATCGCTGCCGTAAATCCCCCGACCGTGAGTGTATCGACGGTCCCAAGTACCGAACACTCAGCTGCCATAAACGCGCCGAGCAGTACTCCGATGAACAGCGAAGAATACGCTTCCTTTGTGATAAGTGCCAACGCAATTGCTACAAAAGCCGGAAGAAGCGCCCACCCGGTGCCCACAAACGACTCGGTTCCGGTAGCATGCACAATGCTGACCAGAGCGATCACCGCAACAACGACTATCGCAGCGATCCAGATTCTGTTGTTTTTCATATTAACCTCCTCGTGTTTTTATTTTATAACACAACATCTATATTTTAACAGAAAACAGCGTCGGGGCATATGTTTTTTTCTAACAATTTTACCTGCCCGGTGAGAAAATACTTATTCCCCGGAATAACCGAGACCGTGAGCTTTCCGCCGGGTTCCGAAATGCTGTAGGCTACCCGGTCATTCCGTTCTTCCTTTTCGGCAAGGTATACACCCACGGCTGTCGTTCCGCTCGCACAGCTGCTCTCCCTGAACAGAGTCCCCGCTTTCGGAACATAAACGTATGGATCGAGCCTTTTTTCCGCGCTGTAAAAGATCATAAGTCCGAGACTTTCGGCCCGAAGGTCGTCACACCATTTCACCACGGCCTTTTTTGCATCGAGGGGTATCATGCCAAAATCCCCGGAGGTACCCGGATTCCCATCAGATCCGTTGTCATTTCCTGTGATCAAATTCATCTTGAGTTCATAATCCGTACAAATGGTTTCAGATAATTCCGATGTTTCAGTGTGCTCCCGTTGCGAAGATAATTCCGATGTTTCAGTGTGCTCCCGTTGCGAAGAGGACTTCGGTGTTTCCTGCACATCGAATATCACGTGAGTGATTCCTCCGAAATCTACAACCGGTAAGTCGTACTCCTGCCCGTCAATCGAAAGCTTTTTTTTCGCGATCGAAAGCGGTTCGGGCATCTCAACCGTTCCGAGGTACAAGCCGTTTCCAAGCTTTTCCACCCAAACCTTTCTTATTCCTTCCGCTCCCGACGAACTGACATTTACTTCACAAATATCCGAACAAGGCGCCTTCTCGACCCTTCCTGTCTCACGATGCTCTGAAGAAGGAGATTCTTCGACCTTTCTTGCCTCGCAACGATCCCAAGAAGGTGATTCTTCGACCTTTCTTGCCCCACATTGATCCGAGAAATATGTCGCCTCGGATTTTTCACCGTTTAATAGATATTTCGCCGCAAAGAGCACAGCTGCCGACATCGTGGCATTTCCGCAGAATTCTCCTCCCGCCATACCGAGACTTATGTCAGCGACATCTTTTTCATTTCCCTCAAGACAGTTTTCGACCCTCTCTTTTTTGTTCCCTGTAAGACAATTTCTTGCGGTCTCTTTTTCTGTAAGGCAGTTTTCGGCAATCGTAATCTCTTTCTCCTTTATGGAATTGCCGCAACTGACAAAGCCGACCTGTTCGGCGGTCGGCTCTCTTTTCATCAACTCCGAGGCAACCCCGGCACGCATGTCCGCAGGTACATCTCCTTCAACAAGGATCGTGATGTTCCCTGTCGGGTCAAATATGTAATATGATAATTCCACAACGTCCTCTTTCGTTAATTTGATCTGACCATTCTCCAAAACCACATCGATCTTATGATTGTTCGTACCATAAATCCTGCGCTTGTTATCCTAAAAGTTTTTTCACCTTCACGCAGGGTTTCCGGCTCACCTCCATGCAGGGTTTCCTGCTTTCCTTCACGCAAAGTCCGGTGTCCTTACTGCTCGTAGGATTTCAAAAAGCGTTGCGTTCTTTCCTGCTTCGGATTACCGAACACTTCCTCGGGATCTCCTTGCTCGACAATCACTCCACCATCCATAAAGATAACCCGGTTGCTCACCGCTCTTGCGAAGCTCATCTCGTGAGTGACGATCACCATCGTCATGTGCTCTTCCGCGAGCTTTCTGATGATTTTGAGGACCTCGATCGTAAGTTCGGGATCGAGTGCCGATGTGGGCTCATCAAAGAAAAGGATTTCCGGCTTCATAGCAAGCGCACGCGCGATCGCAACCCTCTGCTGTTGTCCTCCCGACAACTGACAGGGATAAGCCTCCGCTTTTTCCTCGAGTCCCATGGTCTTAAGCAGCTCCATCGCCTCCGCCTTAACCTCTTCCGCATTTCGTCCATGTACCTTTACGGGCGCATCCATGATATTCTTGAGGACCGAAAAATGAGGAAACAGATTAAACTGCTGGAACACAAGACCAAAATACTCTTTGACTGTCTTCATCCCTTCCTTCGGAAGGTAGCTCACCTTCCCGCCTTCATCGGTTGAAGCTGCGGTTGTGTCCATATACGTAATGTTTCCGCCGTCTATGGTTTCAAGGAATGTTGCGCAGCGCAAAAGCGTCGATTTTCCCGATCCGGAAGGACCGATTATGCTGACAACCTCGCCATGGTCAACCGCCAGTGAAATATCTTTTAAAACCCCCTGTCCGTCGAAGCTTTTCTGAATGTTTTTCATCTCTAAAACCATAAGTGAAACCTCTCATCCGAAGAAATCATCTTCCGTATAAATGCATAGCGGAACTTATCTCGTACTAATCATTATTTCGGTACAGAATCCCGAAATCCATTCCGTATACGCCATTAGTTATAGTATTTAAGTGCCTTCTCGATGCGCTCCATGCCGAATGCCACGATATAATTTGCTATGAAATAGAACACACCCGCTATTACAAAGGGCATGAAGCTTGTCTGTGATGCCGAGATCTGCTTTGCGATCGAGAAAACTTCCGAATAAGCAAGTGTGTACGCCAGCGATGTGTCCTTTACCAGCGTGATGACCTCATTTGTTATTGAGGGAAGAATGCGCTTAAAAACCTGCGGCATGATGATCCTGAAGAAGGTCTGGGACTTTGAATATCCGAGAACCTCAGCCGCCTCGTACTGTCCCACCGACATCGACTCGATGCCTCCACGGTAGATTTCCGCGAAATAGCAGGCATAGTTAACAACAAATCCGATAATGAGCCCGGGGAATCTCCATCCCCTGATCGACCAGTCGAACAGGTAAAAGGGACCGAAATACCACACCAAAAGCTGGAGCATAAGAGGTGTACCGCGGATTATCGCTATAAACGACTTTGTTATGCTTGAAACGACCTTGTTTTTCGAAGTTCTGAGCAGCATGATCCCCACTCCGAGAGGAAGAGATCCCAGCAATGTCAAGAAAAAGATTCCTATCGTGTTGAGCATCCCCTCACCCATTGTTGCAAGCATTGTTCCGAATGTCATAGTTTTCTCCTCATTGGAAGCGCAATCGGCGCTTCCGTTTCCTCGTCCTATACTTAACCGAAGTACCAAATTTTCTTTGGAAGCAGCGAAGCGCTTCCGTTTCCTCGTCCTATACTTAATCGAAGTACCAAGTTTTCATTGGAAGCGCAATCGGCGCTTCCGTTTCCTGTTCAAAAAAGTACAAAAGGACGTTCCCGGCTCCGCACAGACGTAACCAAGAACGTCCTCTTTATTACTGATTCGCCCGGTTCGCATTTACCGGGTCATAACCCTCTCGTTTATAATTTTTCCGATTAAACACTTCCTGACGTTCCCGACTTACGGGTCAAATATCAGTATGATTGCGATCACTTACCGAGGCAAAGATAATCGTAGATATCGGGGTATTTCTTTCCGATCTTATCGTAGGTTCCGTCCTTAACAAGATCGTCGATCGCTGCATTAACCTTGTCACGAAGCTCCGTATCGCCCTTGCGGAAGCCGATCGCGTACTGCTCGCTGCCGAGAACCTCGTTGAGGAATTTGTAACCCGACTCGTTGCTCATAAGGAACTTTCCGCTTGTAACATCGATAGCGATCGCATCGATAGCGCCTGCCTTAAGATCGTTGAATGCGATGGTGTAGGTTTCATATACATGAAGCTCGCCGAATGTTTTTGCAAGCTTGCCCTGACCCTCTTCCTCATCCTGGAGAAGATCGTATGCCGAGGTTGCTGTCTGAACTCCGACATCCTTGCCTGCGAGATCTGCAAGAGTGTTGATACCGCTGCTTTCAGCAACCATGATCATCTGAGTGTTGTCCGAATAAGCCTTGCTCCAGCAATAGTCGTCCTCTCGACCGTTGATCGTGAAGCCCGACCATATGCAATCGCAGCTGCCTGCGTTAAGCTCTGCGTCCTTTGCGTCCCAGTTAAAGGGAACAGATTCATACTTCCATCCGAGATGCTCGCAGACTGCCTGCGCAAATTCCACATCGAATCCCCCAACCGAACCGTCATCGTTACGATACGAATAAGGCGGATAATCAAGATCGAATCCGTGCTTAAATGTAACCTCTTCCTTCTTGCCGCAAGCCGCAAGTGAGAGGATCATCACTGTCACAAGTATGATTGCCGATACTTTTTTCATTTCAATTACCTTTCTTTCTTCCTATTTTCCGTGTTATCACACTACCATGCTACTATACTACAATCCGGCTGAAAATAAAAGTCTTAACGTCTCCCTTTTTACCTTCATTTTTACGATTGCGGCGTTCGCTTTCTGCCGGTACGAAGGCTTCCCTCTCTGTTACGTCTCGATTTCGCTGCGCTCCGTCCCCTGTTCGTCCCCCTTGTCGAAAATCTCCACCTTTTCCGCCGGTATGTACTTAAGGAGCGTCTTCTCCATGTCAAAAAGGCTGAGCGGTTTTGTCAGGTAATCGGCGAATCCGAGCTTGAGCATTTTTTCGCGCGCTCCCACGAGAGCATTGGCCGTGATCGCAAGTACAGGGGTTATCGCTGTCTTTTCCGGGTATCTCCGTTGAAGCTCTTTGAGCGTTTCTACTCCGTCCATATTCGGCATACGCTGGTCGAGTAGAACCAGATCGTACGAATTCTCCCCAAACAATTTGATGCACTCCTGCCCGCTTATCGCGGTATCTATCATCATTTCGTTTCTTTTTAAGAGTTCCTCGATAACCTGAAGGTTCATGGGCGTATCGTCGACGATCAGTATCCTTGCGTCGGGAGCTATGAACGACGCCGATTTTTTGATCATGGTCGACGAGCAGCCGGTGTTATTGTGTTCAGAAAAATCACCTATGGGCGTGGGATCCCATATGCCCTGCGTGATCTCGAACGAGAATGTCGAACCTTTGCCGTAGGTGCTCTTTACTGAAACGCTGCTGCCCATAAGCTCCAGAATGCTCTGCGTGATGGGCAGACCGAGTCCCGATCCCTCGATGTTTCGCGTCTTGTGGATATCGAGCCTTTCAAATGCGGAATAAAGCTTATCGATCTCTTCCTCGCGGATTCCGATACCCGTGTCTTCCACCTCAACCCTGAGACGGGCTTTGTAGTTATCCTTCGTTACCAGAAGAACCCTGAAGATCACCTTGCCGATTTCCGTATATTTGACGGCATTGGAAAGAAGGTTTATGATCACTTGCTTCACCTTCTGTTCATCGCCCGCAAGTCCATCCGGAATATCCGGATCGACCACCGTTTCCAGTTTGAGACCTTTTTCCTCCGCCCTGAAGCGCATCATCATACACATTGTGGAAATAAGTTCGGAAAGTGAGTACTCATAACCCATGAGTTCCATTTTTCCCGCTTCTATCTTCGAAAAATCAAGAATATCGTTTATGATCCCGAGCAGAATTTCGCCCTCTTTCGCGATGTTTTCCGAATAGCTCTGCACCTGAGGATTGTCCGATTCTCGATGTATCAGCTCATTCATTCCGAGAATCCCCGTTATGGGCGTCCGTATCTCATGCGACATGTTCGACACAAATTCGGTCTTCATCCTGTTCAGGTTTTTCTGGCGATGCAAGTCGCGGATAATAAGAACCAGGATTGTCAAAACGATCAGGATTATTATGATTGAAAAATGTAATGTATAATCACGAACCATATCAGAAAATGTGTACTGATAAAGACCTCCCGAATACCTATAAGAAATGCTCTCGGCATATTCCTTTCCGAGCATGTTGACGCCGCGGTTTAAGAGCTTTAAGAGTCCCTCGTTTCCGATCTTTATGCCGAAGCTGCGATCATCGTTTTTGGTTGACTGTATGAGTTTCAGACCGTCATATTTGCTGTTTCGCAGAATGTCGTTGGCTCGCAGTCCGTTCAGGGTCGTGGCCGTTGCCTTCCCCGAAAGCACAGCCTTCAGACACTCATCGATGGATTCGTACAGTGTGATCTCGGCATCGGGGAAATAGGTGCGGATATAATAATCCTGCATCCTGTTGTTTTTGTTTACCGCAAAATGCTTTACGGTATCAGCGGTGTAATCGCCCTTATAAACAAGATCCGTGGTTGCGGACGCTACCGCGTTCGACTGGTATATCCCACTTTCCTCGGAATAATAGAGTCCGCCGCCCACAGGAAATGCGGCGTTAATATTCCCGTCGCGAACGGCAGCTATCATCTCGTCGTAACTCTCGTATCCGACATAGCTGACGCTGAGGCTTCTGATATTCATTTCTTCAAGCATTTCGGGGATGATATCCTTGATGATGCCCGTCACGCTTCCGTCTTCATCTTTGGCGCTGTATGGAAGATAATTATCGAGATAGCCGATGACAAGGTCGTCGTGCTCAGAAATCCAATCCTTTTCTTCGCGCGAGAAAGTATGGCTCAACACGCTTGATTGGTAATATTTGCTTCGCAGAAGGGCAAGATAAGTCGGTTCTTCCGTTTCAAGCTCTGACTGTGCGATATTGAGTTCCTTGAGCAGATCATCCCTCCGGATATTAACGCCCATAAAATAGTCCGATTTACTGAAAGTGCAAACCACCTCCGTGTGGTCGCGACCGCGCGCTCCGTCACCCTCGGCAGCCATAATACTGATATTTTGCGCGTCAAATGCCGCAAACATCGACTCCGAATCCTCAAATTCCACGATGTCCGCCACTATATTGTTGCGATCGAGAAAGCTTTTCAGTTCGTCGGAAATATTGCTCTTCAAAACTGCTATTTTTTTGTTGTTCAGGGATTGAATGTCTGAATCGACGGTGTCATCCGCTTCATGCTTGAGAAGCACCATCACTTCATTTCCCATCGGCAATTCGGGAAATCCGATGATCCCGGCGCGGTCCTCCTTCTTCGCAAGTCCCGCAAGCAAATCTATCTCACCGTCGATCAATTTTTGATACAGTTCATTAAAACCGCCGTAAATATATTCATAATCCCAGCCCGTATATTCGGAGAGCTTGCGATAGTATTCATATGCGTAACCGTTTTTGACCTGCCCCTCGCCGGCACCTTCCTGAAAAACTTCGTTTTCATAATAACCGACTCGAACAGTCCGTGTGCTTCCGTTATCGGCAAAAAACGGCAGAGCCGGACCTGTAAAAACGGTTACAATCATTAAGACAATGACCGGAATTATTAGATGTTTCTTTATTTTCACTACTTTTCTCCTCAGAAGCGGCTTATTGAATATGGTCCACAACCCCCGTCCCCATGGACCATGCTTTGTGGTCCAATCCCCGTGGGGCGTCGTGGGTTCATCACGCGAACCAGCGGTCGCGCTCAGCGACGGAGCCGTCGCGTTTTATCGTGAAGGAATTTTGATTATCCTTAAGCATGTCGGGTGTGCAGCCGAAAAGCAGTCCGTTCGCGGTGAACAAACTCATGTCGATGCTCACGTTATCGAGCGAGATTGTTGCTTCCCTGCTCCTGCAGCCCACGCCCGTCACGGTATTTCCCTCGCCCGTCAGCAGTATTCGGCTGTGTCTGCAGTCTATCAGAAGCCTGCCCTGTTCAGCTCCGATCTCCACGATATTCCACCCCTTAAGAGACACATCGACCGTACTGTCGTTGACGTATATACCGCCGCTCGTTCTTTCAAGCGAACCTATGCCGGTGACTCTGCTGCCCGATCCGAAGATCCGGAGCAACGTGTTCTTTATGTGCGTATCCTGCTCGCCGAACATCGATCCGACCATGGCTCCCTTATCAACCCTGACATCGATCGAAATGTCCATGTCGCTGATATAAACAGGCGTCTTATCCTGATAAGAGCCGATGCAAACACAGTTCGATGCGGCGCAGACGCTCTTAAACACTCCGCTGCGAAGGTCGATCGCTCTCTCGGCCGCGGATGATTTGCCACCGATACAAACACAGTTTTCTCCGCTGATAACTATCTCAAGAGTGCCCGTCATTTCGGATAAGATCCTTCCGAAAGCACTGTTGTGCTCATTTCCTATGCCGTACGCATTTGTGAATGTCGGCTTTATCGAAAGGATACCGCTGCCCTCAAGCTTCAGTTCGGTACTCTCGGGCACACGGATGCCGTTTCCCGTCAGAACATTGAAGCCTTGCAGGTTAAGCGTCAGCGTTGCGCCCTTGCCAATATCGATACAAGGTGTGGCATCGACATCGCCTATATTGACATTTCGGATCGTGAGCCTGCAATTCGAATGATCCTTGACCCGTATCGAAAGAGCCGAGGTAAATTCGGGATTTCCGACAAGCGTCACGTCCCCGCCGGAAAGCAGAATGACATTGTATTTTTCAAGTGAAAGATCGACAAGCGAAAGGTCGCCCTCATCCTTGGCAATAAAGACCTTTTGTCTTGAATTATTGGCAACCATATCGAGGTTCGCCCTGCTGATGTCATCACGCAGCTGCGCCGGCAAAGCCTGCAGCAGCACCGGCGCCGGTCTCGCCGTAAAATAACCCTGCACGAGATCGATCCCCATGCAGATGACGGCATTCAGCTCTTCAAGAGTTTCAACTCCCTCCGCAAGAGCCTGAAATCCGTTGTCATGCGCGAACTGGATTATCGTATTGACAAAATGCTGTTTTCTCGGATCAAGATGAAGCTCCGAGATAAGCGACCTGTCGATCTTGACATAATTGGGCAGGAATTTCAGCAGATTAGTAACGTTCGAGTATCCGGTTCCGAAGTCATCCACCGCAACCTGAATACCGTATTCTTTGGTTCTGCGACCAAGCATCTCAATGGTATTCTCTTCCATGTCGGTCTCTTCGGTAACCTCTATGACCACTCTTTCAAAAAGCCCGGAATATTTGTCGGCAAGCGACCTAAATTCCTCTTCGGAAAGATAATGACCCGGGATGCTGTTAATAAACACCTTGCGGTCTCCTATCTCATCCTTAAGCTCCGCCATCTTCTTCATGACATTGAAGAGTGTCGCTCTTTCAACATCGCTGAGCCTATTCTCCTCGGTCGCGATCTTAAGAAGCGTGAGCGGTGAAATCCCGTACTTTTCAGGCATGCGCATGAGCGCTTCATAGCCGATAATATCGCCTGTCTTGGCGGAAACGATTGGTTGAAAGTGGTAATCTATGTCGTTGTTATCGAGAATCCTGTTTACCGCGTTTCTGAGTTCCGGCACATTTTCACCGGCGCGCATCGCCGAATAGCGGCTTTGCGGATTGGAATCAATGATTTCCCTGCTCCTTGCCATCATTGCGACAAGGACATCCTCGGGGCTCATATCCGCGCCGGCGGACACTGTCATGGTCGAAATGGTCGGGTTGATCGTGTATTCCTTCGAAGAAAGCCTGTTATATTTATCAAAGCGGAAAGTCAGCTCCTCCTTGATTGAATTGGCGGTCGTAACGCCATCGTCATCGACCACAGCCACGATCAGGTACGCGTCATCGGAAATCTTCACACAAACCGCACGCCCACGCAAAACATCGGCAATGATCCTTGCACTCGTGTTAATGATCCCATCGGACTCAGACTGCTCCCAAAGCTCGCTGATACGCTTAAAGTCTATGAGTTTAACACTCAGCAAAACCAGGCTTTTTTTCTCAACCGAAGTCAAAGCCAACATGTTCGTGATGAAGTTATAAAGAACACTGCGATTTAGAAATCCCGTCATCGGATCGATCGAGTCCGATACTGCCGCTACCGAATTCTGCGTGGTGTTTTTTCCCATGTTTCCGCCTTTCTGTATTATATGCGCCGTATCAAAAGATCAACTGTAGATAATGCATATGTTAGCATATATTTGCGCTTCGTTCAATTAATACTACTTACGGTAACTGTGATCGAAGAATTATTTATCATGTTTTCGATATCGCGCTTTATATCATATCGTATAAGGGTCTGATGTACTACCTTAAGAAGCCCTCCTCTTATCACAGTTCTCTTTCGTAACAAATAAAATCCTGGTCGTACATATGGCACTCACCGACATTACGAAACCCGAACACGGCGTAGCAGCGTATTGCCTTCACATTGTGTTTGTTTACCAATATGTGCAATCCCCTAAAGCCCCGCCTTTTGAGTTCCTCCATGGCGAATCCGAATATGATCCTTCCGAGTCCCTTGCCCTGCTCTTCGGGCCAAACCGCAACACGTGCAAGCTCACCCTCGGGTCTTAACGAATCGTTCCAACACGTCAGCTTATCGACATCCTCGTCCTCCTCGAGAGAGATCGCCGCCTTGATCCTGCCGCCTTCCTTAAGAACATACAGAGCATCCCTCTTAAGGTCGAAGTCGATCGTTTCGTCTGACGGATAATGCTCGTTCCATGAGCAGTATTCCTGCCCCTTCTGCGCCTCATAAAGCGCCCTGATCTCGCTTCGGTCCGCTTCCGTCGCAAGAACGGTTTCATAGTTCTTCATGTTTGTCTCCAGTTTCTGTCATCTCAAATGACCCCCGGGGACGGGGGTTGTGGGTCATTAAGCATTTACTTTTTTGAATATTTCGTGCCTCTACCGGTCCCAAATTTAACAACATAGTTTGCCTCCACCAGAACATTCAAAGTTCTAACTGTTTTATCTTTGCTCCAATCAAGCTTTTCTGCTATTTCACTGCTACTATAACGCATTTCACCGTTTAACAACTCCAGCATTTTATTTTCATCTGATGTAACAGACATTGTTGCCGATATTGAGGGCAGCGTAACCGTAATTGAATTATCTTTTATTTCAAACCGTGGCTTTTTGGGGCAATCTCTGTATGCATCTATAATTCGTTTAATTCCTGTCCCAAACATTTCAATATAATGTAATCTAAAGAATACATTTCCCAATACAGGATTTCTTAATGTTGAGATATTACCGTGTAAATATTCATCTTCGTTTATTCCAATCGGTAATCCGCCGGGTGAAGAAATCTCGATCTTATCCTCAAACATCGATATTCTGATATTTGCATTTACATCCCATGTTCTATGCACTAATGCATTTGCAACTGCCTCACGAAATGCTTTTTCAGGCACCTTTTCAATCAATACTCTATCAGCACCTTTAATCTGCTCATATTGATAGTATCTTCTATACATGGTAAGAGCCTTATCATACTGTGCGATTACAGACATATGTATTAAACTTTCTCGATCGAGTATTTCATCAATGGAATTTCCAAAACGAGCAATATCGATTCCGGAAAAATTATTTTTATCAGCCAATAATGAAGCAGCATTATTGAGCTGTCCCTCTTTTGTATAAAGCCCTAAAGTCCTAAGTGTATCGTCAGTAACTTCTTTTACTCCTAACTTATCAATAAGACTTTTCTCAAGCTCATTGAAAGTCATATCCTTATCCTCATTAACCAATGATTCAAAGTATAAGTTATTACCTTCAAGTGTAAGACGCTTTAATTCAATCCGGTCAACCTCAACAGAAGCTGTGTCACTTCTTCGATATGCTTTTCCTTTGTAAAGATATGGCTTATATCTTCCCTCATTTATATCTAATGTTATAACATTATTTAATCTATTAATTGAAAGGGCATAATCAGGCTTAGGTGAAATGGAGTCATTAATTTTGTTTTCAATATCGAGACATTTCTGATCCGGATCATCTATACCAATAACCGCTCCATCATCAGCAACTCCGAACAATATTTTTCCTGTTCCAAAATTAGAAAAAGCACTAACTGTTTTTAAAAATGAATTTGTCACTTCTGATTTATATTCCAGTGTTTTTGATTCCTTCATTATCAATTCCTCCTGAATTCCATTACAACATTATCATAAGACAAGAGCGACGCAAATGCAACGTATTTTTTTTCGTTGCATTTGCGTCGCATTTCCCGTTCCCGGTGGACCATCCATCATATCAAAAAAGAGATTCACAGTGCTTGTCACCAAGGTGGTCCATTCGTGTTAAAGGTACACGGTACCCATGTCACTGTCTGCTCGCTCTGTCCTTTGGTCAGAACGGTTCGTAAGCCTTGCCCTCGAGGATGTCCGCGATCCTCTCGGAGGCATGACCGTCGCCGTAGGGATTGCAGGCCTTGCTCATCTTTTCGTATTCCGCTTTGTTTTCAAGAAGTTCTTTGAATGCTTTATAGATGGTCTCCTCATCGGTTCCGACCAACCTCAGGGTCCCTGCCTTGATCCCCTCGGGGCGCTCGGTCGTGTCACGCATCACGAGCACAGGAACGCCGTAGCTCGGGCATTCTTCCTGGATCCCACCGGAATCGGTAAGGCACAGATAAGCCCTGCTCTCAAAGTTGTGGCAGTCGAAGACCTCGATCGGATCGATAATGTGGATCCTCTCACATCCATCAAGCTCTGCCTTTGCCGCCTCCCTGACCACGGGATTCATGTGGATCGGATAAACGGCCTTGCAGTCCTCATGCTCGTCAAGAACACGTCTGATAGCCCTGAACATGTTGTGCATGGGGGCTCCGAGGTTTTCACGTCTGTGGGCTGTGATAAAGATCAGCTTGCAATCGCCGACCCATTCAAGCTCGGGATGTGTATAGTCGGGACGGACAGTGTGCGCCATAGCGTCAATGACCGTGTTCCCCGTGATATAAATACTCTCCGGTTTCTTTCCCTCTTTCAGGAGGTTGGATGCCGCAAGCTGAGTCGGAGCGAAATTATAGGCGCTCACGATGCCGACCGCCTCCCTGTTGAACTCCTCAGGGTACGGGCTGTAGATGTTGTAGGTGCGCAGACCCGCCTCGACATGAGCTACCGGGATCTGCAGATAAAAGGCTGCAAGCGCCGTCACAAAGGTCGTACTTGTGTCGCCGTGAACAAGCACGATGTCGGGCTTAACCTCCTCAAGAACTGCTTTGACGCCGGTCAGAACATTGACGGTTATATCAAAAAGCGTCTGTCGTTCCTTCATGATATTAAGATCGTAGTCCGGCACGATCCCAAAGGTCGTAAGCACCTGATCGAGCATCTGACGGTGCTGTGCCGAAACGCAGACAAATGTCTCAAGCGTCTCTCTTTTTTTGCACTCAAGGATGAGTGGCGCCATCTTAATGGCTTCCGGTCTTGTTCCGAATACAAATAATAATCTCTTCATAATCTGTCCCTGCTTCCATGCTTATGCAGTCATGGTTTTTTGTCCGTTCCTTCGTATACTAAAACATCTTTCCGGTTTTCACAATAATAATTTAAGTAAAAAGCCGTACTAAGAATAACACCCTGTATAATACACAATTTTAGGGTATTGAAAAAAAAAGGCATTTCCAATAACATGGGATATGTGTATTTTTCGGAGCCCCTCAAGAGGGATCCGGTAGGGAAGGGATATAAACATGAACTGGACTGTTGTAATTCAGACAATAGGCTTTATTCTTATTGTCCTTTATCTGTTCTGCGGACTCGATGATGTGATCTGGTTCGTAGTGTCAAGAATAGTCGGACTGATCCGTCACTGCACGACCACCGACGATAACCTGAGTTTCGAAAAGCTTCGTAACACTCCCCCGAAAATGCTTGCCATCTCGATCGCTGCCTGGCATGAGTCCGGCGTTATCGGTAACGTTATCGCCAATTTTATCAACACAGCCGATTATCCCAAGTCTATGTATCACCTTTTTGTGGGTGTTTATCCGAACGACCCCGAAACCATCGAGGCAGTCGAGGAA
>JAEEGL011277063.1_pt1 | contig 27422 bp, 23 predicted proteins | sample 9134231 | NCBI WGS metagenome assembly JAEEGL01 (sample SAMN16246548, study PRJNA631951) | gut metagenome | biome: gut microbiome; feature: rumen; material: fiber-attached | host: Bos | place: Iran: Karaj | collected 2018-10
CTTTAAAAACTTCATATACTCAAAATAAGCACTATCTACTTTACCTCTTTTAAGACCATATAAATTTATTAAAGATACACCTACACTACCTTCAATAGTAGGTTTTTTATCATATTTCATTGAAAAAACTAAATCAGGAACATATTTACTATTCTTTAATTTTAATAAATCAAAAGAATACTTTTCCCTAAAATTAATACATGTAACATTCTTAAGTAGATTCTTACATAATTCTAAATATTCATTAGTTTTATATGGTCCAAAATTAGAACTAATATAATAAAATGGAATATTATTCTTTTTACATTTCAAAACAAATTCGCTTAACCATGTTTTAACTCTAATATCTAAAACACTTTCTTTAAATACAGAACCACCAACATAAATACATAATGAATAATCTTCTGCTTTTACTTTATCATTTTCAAAAAAGTTAGAATTAATTACACTAACATTCTTAGCATTTAAAAATGCATTAGCAAATTTATTAGGACAATAAATATCAATATGAAATTTCTTATATCTATGAATCAATATATTGAAAAATAAATCATCCCCCAAATTTTTTCTAGTATATCCAATTAATAGTATTTTTTTCATATTTCACCTCAATAGTAAACATCTAATTTAATTTTAATATATATATCAATCAATATCAAGTTTCATTACTTCTTATCAATTAGAAATCTTAATATTTCACCCTTATCCTTCTTACCAATAATAATATTGTAGATTAAATTTATAATTGGCATTTTAACTTTCTTTTTTCTAACAAGTTTATGAATAGACTTTAATGTATACATACCTTCAACAGTAGTAGTTTCTAAATATTCATCTAATTCTTTTTGACTAGACCCGCTACCTATTAAAAAACCAAAACTAAAATTTCTCGATGTTTTAGACGTACAAGTCATTAAAATATCACCAAATCCTGCAAAAGAAAGAATAGTTTTCTTCTTTCCACCCAAAGCATGAATTAACTCTTTAACATCATTTAAACTTTCAGTTAAAAATAATGCTCTTGTTGAATCAGTAACACCCATACCTTCTAAAATACCACTAGCTATTGCCATTACATTTTTAACACTGGCACATATTTCAACACCAATTATATCTCTACTTCTTCTAAACTTAGTTGTGCTATTTTCAAAACACTTTCTAACAATTAATTCTACTGATTTATACTTAGTTGCCAAACTAAAACCAACAGGTGAACCTTTAACAATATCATCTGCAAAAGTTGGTCCTGATATAACAGCTACTTTATTAGAACAATACTTTTTAAATACATCATTTAAAAATAAACAAGTTTCTTGTTGTATACCCTTTGTTGCTATTAAAATAGGTGTTTTCTTTTTTAAAAAAGGCATTATTTTAATAGTAGTTTCTTCAAAAGCATAAGCAGGTATTGCCATAACTATTAAATCTTTATCATTAATACATCTTTCAATACTACAAGTAAAATTTATCTCATCAGGAATTCTATAATTCTTTAATTTAGAAGATACTCTATTATAATCTAAATTATCTCTTTCTTCTTCTCTATGAGCCCAAATAGTTACATTATTTTTATTCGAAGCAGCAATAGAAGCAAGAGCTATACCATAAGCACCACTACCAAGTATTCCAATGTTCATCAAATCACGTCCTATATAAAAATTATATCAAGTTCAAAATAAAAAAGCCAAATTATTTTTTAGCTTTTTTTCTTTCAAAAATTATATCTGTTTTAAGTACCAAGAATAATACAATTAGTATTAAAGCAACATATCCTATAATTGCTATTCTTTTATCAACTATTTTTCTATTACCAAGTACATATAAAATAGTAGTTCCAGAAAATACCAAATTAATAGCATATATACATAATAATGTATTTCTCTTATTTAATTTCTTCAAAAATTGATGATGTATATGTTCCTTATCAGCATGATCTATACTTTGTCCTTTTAGTTTTCTTCTAATAATAGCAAATAAAGTATCCATAATTGGAATAGCAAGTAAGAACATTGGAATAATTAATGAAGTAAATGTTGTAGTTTTAAAACCAATTAAGAATATAACAGACATCATTAATCCTAAAAATGTACTTCCAGCATCACCTTGATATATAGTTGCTGGTGGAAAATTATGTACCAAATATCCAAGAGTACTACCAAGCATTATTAAACTAAGAATAATATCTAACCCACCAAATTTATTAACAACAAATCCTATAATTGCAATCGTTAAGAAATATATAGTTGAAATACCAGCACATAATCCATCTAAACCATCAATTAAATTAACTGCATTTATAATTGCAACAATAATTAAAATTGTTAAAAATGGAGCAAAAATTCCAAAATTAAGATTTAATCCAAATATAGTAGCAGAATTAAGTTGAAGTCCTCCATAAAACACCACAATACAAGCCACTATTATTTGAACAATAACCTTATATTTATTTGGCATAGGAGTTTCACTCTTAGTCATATCATCAAATAAACCAAGTAACATTATCAAAAATGCTGATATTAATATTGATAACATTAAATTATTCTTAGGTGCAAATAACATATATCCTAGTAAGAATGCAAAAAATATTCCAAGTCCACCTAATAAAGGCATAGGTTTTGTATGTATTTTTCTTTTATCATTAGGATAATCTAACACCTTTAAAAATACCGCTACTCTCTTCATAATTTCAACAAAAATCAATGATGCTAAAAAAGTAATTGTTACTATTAAAAATATATTATAACCATTTACAGTAAAATCCATAAAATCACGTCCTAAATACATTATAAAACATAAATAATATTTTTTCTATACATTTTATACTTGTAAAGTATGTAAACATGCACCCAATAATGTAAAAAAGGACCCCTTAATATGATATAATAAAAATACAAAATCAGAATGGGAAGGAGTATGCGATGAAAAAGAAGTTATTATCAATCATTTTATTCTTAGTATTTTTCATATGTATTCCTACAATTGTAAAAGCTGATTATGATGCAATAGTAACAGGAAATACAGTTAGAATAAGAGCTACTTATAATACAAGTGGTACTATTTTATATACTGTAAATTCTGGAACTGAAATAAAAGTAGTAGATAAGACACAATATTCAGGTAGTGGTTATAAATGGTACAAAGTAACATATAAAAATAAAACTGGTTATATCTGTACAAAATATGTTAAGTTTGTAGACAACTCATTTGACGGTATTAATACAAATGATTGGACAGCTAGAGTTAACTCAAATGGAACTAATGTTAGATCAAAACCAACAACAAAAGTATCAGTACAAGATTCACTTTTACTTGGTACTAATGTTGAAATAATATCATCTGTTTCAGCATCTAATTCTGGATGCTCAACTAACCAATGGTATCAAGTTAAATATTATAAAGGTAAAACAGGATATATTTGTTCTAAGTATATTGTAAAAAGAACACAAATAACTGCTACTGATGAAGAATATGAACAAACACTAAAAGCCGCTGGTTTTCCTGATTCATATTTACCTTATTTAGTATATCTTCATAACAAATATCCAAGTTGGACATTTGTTGCAAAAAATACTGGTGAATATTTTAGTCATGCTGTGTATAGTGAAGAAGGAATTAATTATATTCAAAGTAAAAATGATTATTATAGAACTTCAAATGTGCCTGCTGAAGGTTCATCTTGGTTCCATGCTAATACAGGAACAATAGCTTTCCATATGGATCCTAGAAACTGGTTATCAGAAGGAAGAATATTCATGTTCGAAAAACTTGATTATGATAATAACTATGATGAACTATATCCACAATTAATTAAAAACGTATTTGGTAGTGGTGCATTAGGTGCTGATGAATATACTGTTCCAATGTATAATGCAGGAAAGAAATATGGAGTTAGCCCACTTCATATAGCAAGTAGAATTAGATTAGAAGTTGGAGTTAATGGAAGTGATTCAACTAATGGTTGTTCATTTACATATGAAGGACACACATATAGTGGATATTATAACTTCTTTAATATTGGTGCTTATGAAAAAACAATTAATGGACACAAATATTCAGCAATTGTTATGGGACTTGTTAATGCAATGAATAAAGGTTGGGATACAATAGAAAAATCAATAGATGGTGGTACTAAATTCTTAGCTAATGGATATATTAATGCAGGACAAGGAACACTATACTATCAAAAATTCAATGTTAATCCTAACTCAGCTTATTCTAAATATACACATCAATATCAAACAAATATACAAGCTCCTGCTACTGAAGGAAATCAATCATACAATTCATATAAAAGCGCTAGTATATTAAGTCAATCATTCATATTTGAAATACCAGTATATAAAAACATGCCAGACTTCACTTCTCTTCCAGATGCTGGGGATAAAAATAATTATCTAAGTTCATTAGAAGTTGAAGGATATTCAATAACGCCTGATTTTGATAGTGATATATTAACATATGAACTTTATATCCCTGACACAGTTAATAAAGTTAAAATAAATGCTACACCACAAAGCTCAAAATCAACAGTAACTGGAACAGGAGAAATAGAAATAGATTCAACAATCACAGAAGTTACTATAACAGTTACTTCTGAAACAAATTCTCAAAGAAGATATATTATTTCCATTAACTTAGTTAATACAAATACAGGTAATAATGATTCTGGTGATGATAATGGAAACAATGATAATAATGGTAATAACAATAATCAAACAGTTAAACCAATATCATCAATATTACAAGATTCAGGTATTACACTAACTGATAATAATATTACAAGCATCAAATATCAAACAACCGCTTCAACAATACTTAACTTATTAACTAGAAATGGTGCTAAAGAAGTAACAATTAAAAATATAAGTGGAAATACAATAACTGGAAACACACTAATAGGTACTGGATATACAATTAGTATTGCAAATGAAAATGAAACATTAACATACAAAGTAGTTATTAGAGGTGATACTTCTGGTGATGGAAATATAACAATACTAGATTTATTGCAAGTACAAAAACATATAAAAGGTGATAAAAAATTATCAGATATTTATTTACTTGCTGGTGATACTTCTGGTGATAAAAATGTAACAATACTAGATTTATTACAAGTACAAAAACATATAAAAGGCGACAAAAAGTTATAGGAGGTGCAAATGAAGAAATTATTTAAAAAATTAAGTTTAATTATTATAAGTATGATGCTAATGTTTTCTAACATTACTCCACTTCTAGCAGCATCTGCTTCATTAAGTGTTTCATCTTCTACAAGTAAAGTTGTAGTTGGAAAAACTTTTACAGTAACGTTTAAAATATCATCTTCAACTGCACTAGGAAGTTGGAGATTTACTCCAAGCTATGATACAAGTAAATTTAAACTAGTATCTGGAGATACATCTGTTGCTGACTATGCTTCAAACAAATCAACAAAATCAAGATCATACACATATAAATTCAAAGCAATTGGTACTGGCACTGGAACAATAAGTGTTAAAAATGCAGAAGCATATTCATATTCTGAATCTTATCTTAGTGTTTCAAAAGGTAGCAAAAAAATAACTGTAATAACACAATCACAACTAGAAGCATCATATTCAAAAAATAATAACTTAAAGAGTTTATCAATTGATGGATTAAAACTAAGTCCTAGTTTTAATAAAAATACAACAAGTTACAAAGTAGAAGCTGGTGCTAATACAACAAAAATAAAAATTAATGCAAAAGCAGAAGATTCAAAATCTAAAGTATCAGGTACTGGAACACATAAAGTAAGTGAAGGAGAAAACAAATTTAAAATAACAGTAACTGCTCAAAATGGAACAACGAAAACGTATACAGTTATAGTTAATGTTACAGATCCAAATCCAATAGAAGTAACTATAAATGATGAAAAATATACTGTTATAAAAAGAGAAAGTAGTTTAGATCAAATAGAAGGATTTACAAAAACAACAACTAAAATAAATGAACAAAATATACCTACTCTATTTAATGAAACAAACAATTTAACATTAGTAGGACTTAAAAATTCCGAAGGTGAAACTGAAATGTATATTTATGATAGTGAAAACAATACTTACAAACTATATGAAGATACAATACTTGACCAAATGAAAGTATTACCACTATCAATGGATAGAAAATTTGAAAAAAATTATGAAAAAACAACAATTACTATTGAAGATGTTGAATTCGAAGCGTTAAAATTAAATAGTGCTGGATTATTTATAATACATGCAAGAGATTTAAATACTGCTGAAGAAAACTATTATCAATATGATGAAAAAACAAATACAATGATTAGATTCATTGAAGAAAAAATAGTAAAAGATACTTCTAAAGATGAAAAAATAGAAGATTACAAAAAAATAATAATTGTTCTTGGAGCAGAAACAGTTATAATAATAATTGTTCTTACATGCATACTAATATCTAGATTGAGGAAAAATAAAATTAGAAAACAAAAAATTGAAGAAGAAAAAAAGAAACTAGAATTAGAAAAAGAACAAATATTAAAAGAAGTAGCAGAAAAGAAAGAATCAAAAGAAGTAAAAAAAGCTTCTAACAAAACAAAAAGTAGTACAAAAAAGAAAGAAGTGAAAAAGAATGAAGAGAAAAAGAAAGACAAGTAGATTCAAAGGAATATTTGTATTATTACTAATATTAATTCAATTTATTACATTAATACTGGCAGGATATGCAGTAATACTATACAAAGGCGTAGAAACATTTTATAGAGCTTTTGGAATACTTATACTTGTATACTTCTTCTTCTTTTTTTCTTACCTACTTTTAAGAAGTATTAAGAGAAAAGGAAAAGTATCATTTATAGTATTAATGATATTATCATTATTGATTAGTTCTGCTTGCTTTGTTGGATTCTATTATGGAAAAGCATTTTATAATAAAGGTAATCAATATAGCAATACAGAGAATATGTATTATTCATCACTAGTTACTTATAACAAGAGTTTAAAGAGTGAAAAAGATTTAAAAGATATGAAGATTGGTGTTGTAGATGATAACACTGATATTGAAGGATCTATTTTACCAAATGAAATAATAGAAGAATTAAAACTAGGTGAGAATAATAAAATAGTTAAATATAGTTCTGTAATGGAATTATTATATGGACTTAAGAATAAAGAAGTAGATGCTGCATTCTTTAGTAGTAACTATAATGAAATGTTCTCTACATTAGATGGTTTTGAGAATATAGAAGAAGAAACTGTTGTTTTATATAAAAAAGAAAAGAAATACGAAAGTGTTGAAGAAGATATAAAAGATGAAGGTGCTTCATTAAATAAACCATTTAGTATGTTATTAATTGGTGTTGACTCTTCAAAAGATGGAGTTACATCAGGATATAATGCAGACGTATTATTACTAGCTACATTTAATCCTAAAACTCTAAGAGTTACTCTTACATCTATACCAAGAGATATGTATTTAAAAACAGCTTGTTCAAATGGTAAATATAGAAGAATAAATACTACTACTTGGGGTAGTTCATCAACATGTGCAGTTCAAACAGTTGAAAAATTATTTGATGTTAATATTGATTATTATGCAAAAATTAACTTCAAAGGAGTTGTTCAATTAGTAGATGCAGTTGGAGGAATAGATGTTAATGTAGATTACTCTATATGTGAACAAAACAGTTCTAGAAAATGGGGTAAAAATACAGTATTTGTTGAAAAAGGAAAACAACATCTAAATGGAGAACAAGCATTAGCCCTAGCAAGAAATAGACATAAACCTAATGATGGTAGTTCAGGTGGAAAGAATATGGCTAAGTACTGCCCTACTTGGACAGCAGGAAGTAGAAGTGATTACACAAGAGGTAAGAATCAAATGAAAGTTATCTTAGGTGTAGTAAACTCAGCTACTAAAATTAAAGATCCAAATCAAATATTAAAAGTATTAGATATAATAAAACCAAACTTCCAAACAAATGTTAAATCAAAAGATTTATTAACACTATACAACTTAGCAAAAGCAATAGTTGTATCAAATAATACAAACTTAGTAAATGTACAAAGAATGCAATTATCTGGTTATGGTGTATGGGGTTATGTATATGATACTTCATCAAAGAGTTACCCAGCTGTAACAATACCATATACTGGAAGTAAAAATGATATTAAAAAAGAAATAAAAGCAAATCTAAATAATTCAAAAATGACTGCGATTAAAAAAATATCATTTGATTTAAATAAACCATTTAAGGACACAATTATTGGTCAAGGAAGTTATAGTGAAAGTAAAATAGCTGTTCTAGCAGATGTATCTTCTTACTCAGTATCAAAGATTAAGACATATGCATCAAATAATGGACTTACATTAAAATTCATTGATAAAGCTACAAATCAAACAGTAAGTATAAGTGATTATTCAGAATACTCATTTAGTTCTCAGAAAGAACATAAAGGTACAATACTTGATCAAATAAGTACACTTACAATATATGTTAAGAAAAAACAAGTACAACAAACTACACCAGAAGATACTGGCGGAACAGAAAATAATGGACAATAAAAAAGAGTTTAATAACTCTTTTTTATATTACATAAACATAGAACTTAAGATCTTTACCATTCTCAAATTGAACTATATAGAACTTAACCCCTTCTCCATCTTTGTAATAAATATTCTTAATCTTACTATTTTCATATAAGTCTTTCTTGTCAACAGAATATAAATAATTATCAGTTGTTATAAAATATCCTTCTTCATTAATAAAATCTTCAGAAAAGCTCATTTTATATTTATGATTTATAACTTTTCCATCAAGTACTACTTCCCTATTAGTTTTAATAATAACCTTATTACCATTTGTAGTAGTTATTCCATAAGCAGTATTATCATCATATAATGTTTCATCACCAACATAATATAATTTATCATCTTCAGTAGTTCCAAGTATAACATATGTAATACCACATGTACTAGCACCCATATCTAAAATAGATATATCTTTATACTTTAATTTATTATTAACCTTTTTTATTTCATCTTCACCAAGATTTGTTAAATCTCCCATTTGTAAATAATAAATATCTTTATCCTTAGTTACAAAAATATAAGAACCATTACAATCAATATTAATACCATATATCTTTTCAACATTAGTTAATGGTGCTTTATATACCTTTCCATCTGTATCAGTATATGTAGGAGTAGAATCCTTAAGTTCTAAACCTAAAGAATCCTTCATACCTTCAGTAATAATAACAATCTCTTCACTATTAGTGGCATTTAATACACTAAACTTCTTTTCTAATTTTTTAGATGTATCAACATTATAATTAAACTCCTTAAAAGTAGTTATATCATAATTTCTTTCATCATCATATCCAATATTCTCTTCTTCATTTACATTTGTTTCTTCATTTTCATTATTCTCATTTGTTTGATTAGTTTCCTCATTGTTATTTTCATTAGCATCTTTTCTTTCTAACTTTGTTCCAAACAAACAATAACTCTTAGTATTACACAACTCAACCCTATATTTATATAGAGATACATACCCCATTAAAGCAAGATCTGCTAATATAAATAGAAATATTATAAACTTTTTCATTCTTATTCTCCCTTCACAATATATAGCATATTATTATCTTTTATAGAAGTAACCTTAATACTCTTTTGATAACCAAGATCAACTTTATACTCTATAGATAATGTAACTATATATGCTTCATATTCTTCCTTATTATAAGTATATTTTGTTTGAAAAACATTGTCAACATTTACAGCAGATACTTCAGGTAAACTTTGTGTTCTTTTTCCATCCAAATTACTTTCTACATTCTTATATAAAGTTAATCCCATATTTTCTTTAAAATTTTCCCTTAAATCTTTATGTAAGAATTCAAGACCACCTATATCAGTACTAGTCATCTTATTATTAAGTGTAAATACATCAATTACAAACAATTTAGACAATAATTTAGCATATTCTTCATAATTTATAGGTTGTTCATTTAAAGTCTTTTCTAGAGCCTTAAAATTGTCTTTATAAACACTAGTATCATTCTTACTTAAAGTATATCCATATAAATCCAAAGACATAACTTTTTTATCAGGACTATTATCCTTAAAGAAATCATTATATGCTTTATATCCAACTATTCCAAAAATAATAATACCCATTAAAATAAATAATACTATATTTCTAATATCTTGCTTCTTAGTCATGATTACACTCTCCTATCTTATATTCTTCCCTCTTAATTAAATCATAAGTAACTATTCCATTAGATACATCAAGTATCTTATCAGAATACTCTTTTAATCTATTAATATAATCTATATCAATTGGTTCTGCAGTAAATGCAATATATTCATCATTCAAATCACTATAATAAACTTTATCAGTTAAAACATTACCATTTGGAAATACAACAATATGCTCATTATTACTAAATATATCGTGACCTAAAGAATATTTTTCCTCAAATCCAAACATATTAGCGATAGTAGGGAGCACATCATACATACCCATAGTATAACTAATCTTTTTATTAAAATATTTATCACTAGACCATATTATTAATGGAGTATTCTTAAGTAAATCATAATTATATCCATAAACATCAATATAATTTTCATCTTCACTATCTATTATATCATTAGTTATAGGATCATAATTATATAATAAATCAAATTGATTCTTATTTAATCTTGCTTCATGATCACCATATATAATAAATACTGTATTTTCAGTTAATCCTTCACTCTTTAATTCATTAAAGAACTCTTCTAAAGCACTATCTGCGTAATGAGATGATTTAATATAATTACCCATACTAGAACCTTCTAAATAATTAGCAGTTCCAGTTATTAAATCTCCATCAAGATCATTATATGAAAAATCCATAGTTACATCAAATTCACCATATTTTTCTATATCATTAAAAGGTGAATGATTTGATAATGTAATAATAGTTCCATAATATGGTTCATTATTCTTTTTAATATCCTTTAATATTGGTATAAATTGTCTAAAAAATGATTTATCAGATAGTCCTAAACCAATTAATTCAGGATCATCAATGTCTTCAGGAATAATAAATCTATCTTTAGCATAAAAATCCTTATAGCCAAGATTATTATGCATTTCTTTCCTATTCCAATACTCAGCATTATTAGCATGAGCAGAAAAAGTATAATAACCAAGTTTATTAAAATATTCAGGCATTCCATAATACTTTCTATTATAATAATTAACAAAAACAGTTCCACTAGATGAAGGCATTAAACCAGTTGTTAAAGTAAACTCAGTATCAGATGAAGTACCAACACTTATTTGAGGATAGAATTTATCAAAATACATTCCTTCTTTAGATAATTTATTTAAAAATGGAGTTACTTCCTTACCATTAATCTTTAAATCTATTAAGAAGTTTTGAATACTTTCAGCATGTATAAATATTACATTCTTTCCTTTAAATATATCACTATATTCATTCTTCTGTTTTTTCTCTTCAAACTTACAAGCATAAAATTCCCTAAAATTATATGCTGCTTCATCATATCCAAACATAGTACTAAACTTTGGTTGAACACTTTGAATTAAATCATTTATTGTATATACATATAATCCATATTTTTTAACAACAGATTCCCTATTCCATAATTTAACAAATCTACTTGTATCCGATTTAGTCATTGTTAATGCTAAAAATGAAAATAAACATAAACAAGTAATAAGAGTTCTTACAAATATCTTTTTAGCAGAAACCCCTATAATACTCTCATCTAAATCTCTTTTAACAAAATACCTATGTATGAATACAAAAGCTAAAGGAAATACAAAATATAAAAACTGATGAAAATGCAACTTAGCCCATAAAGAATCATTAACTTGCCCTACCATAGATGATGTATCAATTAAACTAATAGATAAAAATGAATGATAAAAATCATAATATACAATATTACCTATAGCTAAACAAGATGAAAAAATAATCCATATTAAATAATACATATATCTAGATTTAGGCTTTAACAAATATGAAAAGGAACCTATTAATAATACAACTAATAAGTCAGATAAAAATGCTTTAAAATGAAAACCAACAGTAGTTATTCGTAAAAAGAATCCAATAAGTAATGAAAAAATAATAAATATAAAAAACAATTTATTATTACTTATAAAACTATGTATTTTATCTATAATTGTTTTAAAATAATTATTCCTTTTCATTTCATTTCCTCTAAATAATTATAACAAATTATATATATTATTTCAAACCAAATAAAAACTCGTTAATTACAATTACGAGCTTCATTTTTATTTTTTATATTATTTAGATGATACTGTACATTCATCTCTAAATGGATGATCTACACAAGGCATACATTCTTCATATTCATTGTGTCCAACAACTTTCATAACTACAGTTACAAGAATTGAAACTAAGAATACAAGTCCAGCAGCAATAGCCTTTTTAACAAGTTTATTTTGTGCTTCCTTAATCTTATCTTCACTCTTTTCAGTAACAGCTTTAGCTAAGTCAATTGACCCAACAACGATTAATATAACTGGTACAGCAACTCTGATTCCCCAAATAACAATTCCTACGATTCTTAATATTGGTTTTAACTCATCACATAAGTCTCCAGCACCAACTAAAAGATTAAATAAATCTACCATAAATTATCTCCTCCACTACTTAAATTTTACATAATTTGCACATTTTTGTCAACAATTTAACCCTTATTTACACTATAGATTTACTTTAGCAATAAACTTCTTTAAAGGTTCAATTTCATTTTGTCTATCATCAACACAAGGTATAGCAAATATTATATCTAATTTTGTTTCATATTCAAATGTAGCCACATCTTCACTATTTAACATACATTTATTTAATATTACTTTTTCATTCTTTAATTTTTCAAGAATTCCTTTATTCTTTTTCATCATTCTATTAATCATAATTGTTGATGGTTCAATTAAATAATATACTTCAGTACATATATCAACATCTTCATAATCATTTAAATCAACAAAAACAATATCACATGAATTTCTATGCATTATTTCTTTTAATAAATCAGGAGCTTGAGTACTTACCATGTCTTTATCATTGAAATATAAGAAATCAACTTTATTTACTTCAATAGCTGCTACATTTCTATAATCTTGCAATGTTTTTTTAAGCATATAGATTAATGATGTAGCTCCTGCATGAGATGTTACATTTTTAAATCCAATTATTCTTAATCTACCAGTTGACTGTTGTTGCATTGGAACAGTAACATATTGTGTTTGAACTTGAACTTGTGGTTGAACATTTTGAGCCGCAGGTTGTGGTTCCAAATCTTGAAGATTATGAATATTTACAACATCTCTATATGTATGAGGATGAACAAGCAAATAATTAATTCCTTCAGCATTCTTTGTGAAATTATAGATACCAAGAGATATTAACTTAGATAAATAATTCTTTGTATCAGTTTCAGGATTATCATCAAGTAAAAGAATAACATTCTCCATATTAATATTCATTGCTAATTTTTGAAGATTATCTGTATTTTGATAATCCCTAATAGCAGTAATATCTAAAATCATCTTATCATAGTAAAAATTAGTAAATGTATCAATTATTTCATCAACATTATAAACACCTTCTAAAGACTTCATAACTTCAATATTAAGTCCTAATAAAAGATCTTTATATTTGTTATAAACCATTACATTCATATTATCTATACTCCCTTTCTATTAATATGTACAATCATATCCACTAGTATCAGTATATATTGATCTAGTTTCTCCAGCGATAGGTATTTTAACAGTATAACCTACTACAGGAAGTTCAAGAGCAATATATGTTGTTACTTTATAATGAACATTAGTAACCTTGTCATTATGTACAGGACATACTTTAACAAGACAATAACCTCCAGGCATATTTTGACCTTCATCACAATTAATTGTTTGAGTAAGTGTATAATTATAACCTACACTCTTAATTAAATGGAAGGCTTTACCTTGAGTTGATTTATCTAAAGATTCATTATCAGCATTATAAATATCACCATTACCTGTTGTCCCATTATGAACTGTATATCCTTCATTTTGTTCAATGTAATTAATTATTTCATTCTTAACATTAAACGCTCTAGTATAACTTACAGAATATGCAAGAAATGCAGAGAAGAAAGATATAAATACAATAACAATTCCAAACAACCAGGCACCACCAATAGATTCCCTCATATCTATACTCCTTTTTACCTATTTGCCATATTTAAAAAAACTATAAACTATAATCAATATAGTTTATAGTTTAGTTTTTTTACTTATTAGTTTGCAGGGAAACATGTTCCAGCTTGTCCATTAAGGCAGCATTGCCATTCATAAACAACAGCTTGAGAATTTCCAGTTCCTCCACCATCCTCATTACCTCTTACAGCAGAATAATCTGGACCATAAGTAGATCTACAAGTTTGAGTAACAAGAGTTCTTTGAACAAGTGGCCAAACTATAAAATAGAAAACAGCTCCAATAGCAGCAATAGCTATTAATGTAATAACTGTCATATTTAATTCACCAGTTGCTTCTTTCATTAACCCATTCCTCCTTTATTATCTAATTTAATTATACAATGCTTTAATTTTATATTCAATAATTTTTATTATAAATTGCCAAACATTTGTAAAAGAGAGAATAATATAATTGCCATAACTCCGGCACCTGTAGCAACAAGCATTGACATTGTTTTCTTTTCCATCTTGTCAAGTCTCTCTTTATATTTTGTTTCTCTAGATTTAGCTTGTAAGCTTGATATTGTTCTAGAGAAAACAATTAATTGTTCTTGTTTTCTTTCTTGACTACCAAGACTAAGTCTATATAGAAGTCTCATCATTCTCATTGAATCTCTAACTGGATATCTACGTGCAAATGCCATATATGGCTCTATAGAAGAATCTCCAGCGTCAATAGAAGAAATCAACTCACGTAAACCTGGCTTAAACATCTCAGGTGCTTCTTCTAAACTTCTTGTAATCGCAACAGGTACAGTGTAGTGTTGAATTAAGATTTCTAAACTTTTTAAGTAATATGGTAGTTTTAAATTAATTTCATGTAAGTGAACTTTATAGAAGTTCTTAAGTTTATTATAATCATCTTTGAAAACTAAATACGTAACTCCAAAAACAATTACTAATTTTACTGCAAAATTCAAACTACTTACACTAGTTATAACTATGATTAATCCAACTATAAATGTAATAATAGCATTTTTTACTCTTTTTTCATATCTAACATTTGGATCAACTTTATCACCATATTTACTAGTTACATAAAAATCATAATCATCTTCTTTTAGTCTGCCAAATACTACTCTATTATCCTCAACAAACTTATTAAAACTAAATGCTCCAATATAGTTACATAAGAATACAAGAATAATACCAACAATTAATATTTCAAATCCCGTAAACATTATTCAGCACCTACATCCTCATGGTAATATCTAATACCAGTTATCAAGAAGAATGTATTTATTATTATTACCCCATGAAGTAATAATACAACATACCATTGTTCAAGTAATAACAGATAACTGTCGTTTCCTAATAATAATTGAACAAGTAAGATTAAGAAATATAGTGCAATACCAAATGTTAAGAATTGTTTATAGAATCCAGTTCTATCAATTCTATCACGATAAACACTTTCAACTAGCATATCTATATCTTGAAGCATACCTTCTAATGCTTCACCTGAGTCCTTAGAACCTTCTTTAGTAATTTGAATAAACAATTGATGCATATTCTTAATTACATAATAATCATATTTTTCATTCATAAATCTAACAGCTTCATCAATAGTACCATTATCATATGACATTTGAATCATTTCTTTAATATCACTTAAAATTGGTTCCTCTAGAACACCAGAATCTCTAACTCCTTCTAATGATTTAACAAAAGATTGAGTAGTATTATATTCCATGATAACGTTTGTTGTATAAATTTGTATTTGTTCAAATATATATTCACTGTAGGCTTTTTTACATCTCATATAAGCTAAATATGGAACAAAAGCAATAGCGGCAAGTGCATAAACTATACACCAAATAATACTATAAAAGTATAGATAAGCAACAAATGCTGCTACTACACCAAATAAAGTTACTTGGATTAAGTATTGTTTAGATGTATATTCTTGACCAAGTTCTTTTGCTTTTTCACGTACTACTTTAAAAGAATATGGTGCATATCTTTCATAAGTACTACCAATTGTTCTAGCAATGAACTTATATGAATTATTTCCTGTATTTTTTCTGTATACATAAACAAACAAGAAAATAGCTGCTACAACAAATACTTCAATATACATAATTTACACCTCCTATATTTCTACTATTTCTAAATCATTATTTGCAATTTGTTCTACTTGAGGTTTAACCTCTTCTACCTTTACTGTATTCTCAGCTGGAGTTTCAACAACAACTTGTGGAGTAACTTCAGTTTGAACACTAGTCTCTTCAAGTTTTTCACTTGTATCTTCAGAACCCTCTTTAATAGTTTCATCAAGTGGAATAAATGGATCAGGTCTCATTACAACACCTTGAGAAGCTAAATAGTCAATTAAATGACTTGTTGGGTTATTATATACTTCATTTCCAGCTAGGTCTCTTGAATATAAGATGTTAACCTTAGCTTGATTCTCTTCATCATCAACATAAAACTCAACAACTTGAGTAATTTCTCTTTGAAATCTTTGATATTGAGCTGAATAGAAACCTTTAACATGAATACCAAGTTGTATATATCTATGCATACCTTTAACAAATTGATCAATATCTTGAGAAGACTCAAGAAGAGAATACAAACGCATTGGTATACTTGATGCCTTATCTGAGTGTATTGTTGATAAAATGTTGTGACCAGAAGAAATTGAGTTTCTAACAGCCATAACAGCTTCTGCAGAACGAACCTCTGATAGTAAAATCCATCTTGGGTTTTGACGCATACAAGCAACCAACACATCAGAATATGAAGCAATATTATTAGTTTTCATAGCAACAATATCTCTTGTTGGATAAATCTTATCTAAGTGAAGTTCCAATGTATCTTCAATAGTAATAATCTTTTCATCTTCCTTAATATGAGTTGCTAAATACTTGATTAACTCAGTGTTACATGCACCATTTTCTCCACTAACAAGAATGTTGCAGTGACCAGTAACACAAGTTATTAAGAAATCATGCAATTTTAAAGATACATAATCATCTTTAATTAATTTATCTTTTTGTAATCTAATTTTAGCAGGTGTTTTTCTTATAAGAACTGCTATTCCATTAGTAGCAATAGAATCATGAACAAAGTTAAGACGTAACTCAGCACTCTCAGCATCCAATAATGGGTGTGCCATATTAAATGTCTTACCCATAACATTAGAACATTGGAATGCAAGTTTTTCCATTACTTCATTTGTTAAACCTTCTATATGTTCTTGATAAACACCTTTAGAAAGAGTTTTAACCCACAATTGACCACCATTAGAATATGAAATATCTGTAATATCATCATTTTCTAATAATGGCATAAGTAATCCAAAATCAATTTGTGAAAAAACAATTGTGTCCATTTTTATTCCCTTTCTTTATTCTTTTATTCTATAACAGTAATATCTCCTATTTCTGTTTTAATGTCTTCATCAGTAATCTTAGAGTTATTATTAATAAAATCTAAGATATATTTTGTATCAGCTGAAGTTTCAGCATTATATTCTGAGTTTCTTGGAACTGGTATTATTGTATTACCATTTTGATTTAAATAATAAGCTCTCTTCATAAGTAAGAACATATCATCCTTAACTGCAAAGATTAATGCAGCTGCATCTTTTTGTTCAGCACTCTTCTTGAAAATGTGATTTCCATTTGTATCTTTAACAGCAAGAACTTTTAAACCTTTAATAAGTGGTCCAATAAATAATTTACCATCAGAATCTCTATTTTGATAATATAAATCAATCTTATCTCCAGGATATATTGAGTTTCCATAAGTAGTCTGAGCATTAACTTTTAATGAAACTAATGTATATCCTTCTTCAATATCAGCCCATGCTGAGTCTGGCATTTGATCCCAAGTTACTACAGCACTTGTATAGAATAAACTTCCTTCAGGTATAAATGTATTATAATTAACAAATTTACCGATTAATTGATTTTTTTGAATAATTACATTACTTGTAATCATTGATTGAGCTACTTTAACTGTTCTAAATTTTTCTTCAGTTATTTCTTCTCTTGGTTCAAGAGTTTTAGCAGCAATTGGTACATTTACAGCATTAATTGCTTTATTAACTCTATATCTATAACCTAGAATTAATATTGTAACACATAAAATTATTGCAATAATTGTTACAATACTTTTATTATGAAATATTTTCTTAAAAAACTTCATTATTTAGCACCTCCTGCTGATTTTTGTAATACTATATCATCATCAACAGCATAACTTTCTACATATAATTGGAATTCAGTTCCAACTATAGCAGTTGGTTCAGGCTCTTGAGAGTATTTTGCATTTCTTTGAACTGGGAATAATTCAATATTAGCAGGAATTCCATCTATCTTTTTAAGTAAACGGAATATATCATCAGGCACATTAAATAATAAGTATGCTGGTACACCTGGTTCTCCATTTGTTTCAAAAACACTTTTACCAGTACTATCTACAACAGCTAATACTTTAATACTTTTAATGAATCTTCCGATCCATACTTTACTTTGTTTATTTTCAACAACATTTGTACGGAAATATAAATCTATATAGTTTCCAGGATAAATTGAATTTCCATATGTAGATTCAGCATCAACTTTTAAAGCATATACTGTTTGTTCATTTGGAATATTTTCAAATACACTACTTGGAAGATTTTCCCATTCAACAACCATTGATGAATAGAACAAACCACCATTAGGTATAACAGCTGTATTATTAACATATTTACCAACTATTTGATTAGTAGATGTTAATACATCCTTTGATACTATGCCTCCTGGAACCTTTCTAACTGAAACCATTTCAGATGTTATAAGAGTTCTTGGCCCTATCTCTTTAGTAGCATATGGAACATTAACTGGCTCAGTATCTCTTTTAATTCTAAGGTTATAAGCCAAATATAAAATACCAACAGCAACTAAAATTGCTAAAATAGTAACAGTATTCTTATTCTTAAAGAATCTTTTAACTGCAATCATTATATTACCCATTTTTATTCCTCCTCAAAGTACTCTACTCTATTCTAATTAATTATAACATATTTCACTTTTATTTTTCAATACAAAAACAATTTAAAATATCTAGATTTTTTCTAGATATTTTTGTTTTATCTATCAGTTTCAAGAATACCAGTAATATAGGTATTAATATCAACATCGAGCATTTCGTTATTAATTACAGTTTCTCCAGATTTAGTACTGATTTTAACTGTTGCCTTTGGTGGATACTCATGAATATCATAAAAATCCAAAGTATATTCTCTATCAGCAGGAACACTTTCTGCAAATCTACGAATAAAAACTGCTACGAATTTCTCCTTAGACATTACAAGTTTTCCAGATTTCATATAAGAACCATAATCAACGGCATCAGCCATCGAAGATTTCATAATTTCTCTACTTAAATAATAATCTTGTTCATTTGTTGTTGTCATTCTTTGAACTAAGAATAATATTGCTATAATAACAATACCTAACGCTATAATTAAATAGCCCCACATTGACTCCTTCATATTAACATCCTTTCATTTTCGCTATCTACTATCAATATAATTATAACAAAAATATTATGAAAATAAAATACATTTTTTAAATACCATGCTTAATTTTTCTAAATTTAGTATTATATATTGATGTACTAAATACAATTGTAACAAATGCAAGTAATATTTTAATTCCCCAATTTGTTAAAAATTCCCTTGTTTTCTCAAAAAAGCCAACCTTTTCCTCTTCAGGCTTTTCAGTTTCTTCTTTATCTTGATTTATTTTACGATCATAATTATATTTTGATTTTTCTAATATTTCCTTTGTAACTTCAGATGCTGTAAATTGTGAAGAACAAATAGTTAATTTATCTTCATAACCATAACAATCACTAGTATTATAATACTTATTATAAAATGGCTCATGAATAGTGATTGTTTTAATAAGTGGACAATCAGAACTATGATAAACATTTAATATTACTGTTGCTCCACCCTTTATTCTTTCAATAGTTATTGTATTATCTTCATCAGGAAAATATTTTTCTTTATTATATACAATATACATACCATCAAATATATTATATACACTAACTGTAAAAGATGATGTACCCATACTATAGTTATTATCATAAGTAATATTAGGCACTAGTTTTAAATATTCTTGATGCTTATCTTTATTACAACTAGCATTTACTATCATAGGTAATAACAATAATACTACTAAAACCTTTTTCATATAATCTCCTTTTTATTCTTTTATTAATACAGCATGAACAACTAATCTTCTGTTATTTCCTCCTGTACAAGTTGATAAAGTAAGAATTTTATCATTTACTCCTACTTCTGTATCATTTTTAAAACTACTTCTTCCCTTAATTAGTTTAATAAACTCTTCTTTTTCTTCTTTTGAATTAAAATTAACTCTTAAATAATCAGTTGTATAATCAACTTTATATATTGAGAATATTTTAAATTTAAATTCTCCTTTTTCAGTTGTTAGAGAAATAATCATATTCTCTTCATTCTTTCTCCATGTAGAATTTAAAGTTTTCTTTAAAGTACCAAACATCGTACCATTTAACATACTATGACCATAAATAATTGTATTATCATCCAATTTATTTACTTTATTTCTATAGTCAAAATATACCCAACCCATACTAGTTTTTCTCTTATAAATATCATGTTTTAAATAATAATTATTATCAGAGTGTTGTACAACTGGATATGATATTTCAGTATTATTAACAACTAAATACCCTTTAGTTTCCTTATTAATCTTCTTTAATGATTTAATTGAATTAGTAAAAGAATATCTACTATGTATTTCCTCTTTAGTTAAATTTTCTGAGTTTTCCATATCAGCTTCAATTGGAGTTTCATTATATTCAAAATTTTCAGGTTCCTCATTTACTCCACTTTTAACCTCACTAGCTATTTGATTTCTAAGTTGTTCTACACTTATTTGCTCTATATAATCATAAGACTTAACAATTATTAAAGATACAACACACACATAAATACATAATATTGAAATAAGTTTTAAATTATTAAATGTTAATTGTTTAAATAAATTATTTCTTAAAAATGTGTTAGCATATATTATCCTAAATTCACATGTATAATCTTCTTTGCATTTATTACTTAAATCTTTTAACCAAGCGAAATTATTTACAATAAAGTCACCCTTATCATACCCTTGATGCAAATAAATAATTACATTTCTTGATTCATCATTCTTAACTAAATCAACTATCTTTTCAATTAATTCTTTAGAGTAAACATAAACATGTATTGCTTTCAAATTATAATTAATTTTTAAAAACTCAGTTAAATCATCTATTAATTCAGGATAATTAGAACTAACATTAACTACTTTTTTATAATATAATTCATCATGACTTAAAGCATCTTGGTTTTTAAAGAATTCATCAGTAATATCTTTAATAGATGACATTGATACATTAATACCCTTTTTTGAGAATTCTTCTCTTATATTACTAGGCATAAAATAACAATAAATATTCTTTATATTATTAGATTCTAAAAATAATTTATAATCTTCTAAACTCATTGTAGAATAAAAATCCAAAACCAAGTTTTCTATTTTCAATTTTTCAATAATATCAAAAGGATATTTAAAAGTAACTAATCTTAATACTTTAATTGTTTTAATAGAAGAATTAGCTTTCTCAAATAAAAGATTTAGTATTCTCTTATTATGTCTTTTATAGTATTTTAGGCCATAATAAAGAGAGTCTTTATAAAAACTATTTTTATTTACAAACATTCTTTCTTCAGAATTAATAGTTCTATAATTAAAGACCAATATACCATTTAACATAGTTAATACAATGTATTCTTTCATTTATATCTCCTATATTATACTTTAATGATACCATAAAAAAAGGCAAAAAAAAATATGAAACTATTCAATTCCATATTTTGATAGTAAAGTATTTAACACTTTATAATCAACTAATTCATATTCACTATCCATTGCTTCTATTGCATTACCATCTTTTATATATATAAACATAGGTGCTTTATTGATATCAATTTCAACATTAGGGAATTTACTTCTAAGCACTTTAATATATTCATCATTGTTTAATGAATTAGTTACATCTAAATATAATATTCTATCATTTAGATTCTTTTTTTCTATTTCTCTATACAATCTTCTTTCCATTCTCTCTATTTGAGGATCATTATTATAACTAACAAATAATATAGTTTCATTAGTTTCATCAACTGCATAATCTAAATCATCTATATTTATTTGATTAATTGACTTATCATGAAATATACTTCCATCTGCACTATTCATTTGATAATTTAAATAAAATGATCTTACATATAATGTAATAATTACAACTAATATAGATACAAATAAAACAACATAATAGTTCTTTCTTGGTATTTCTCTTAATTCGTTATTCTTGTTTTTCTTTTTCATTTTATCTCCTTAAATATACTATAATTTTAACATACATTTTACTTATTATCAAACAAATAAAAAAGAAAGATTTAATAAAATCTTTCTTAATGAGTAGCATTATATGCTGATTCTCCACTTTGGTAATCAGGATTAATATTACCTAATGTACCAATTGGATATTCTGTGTTATATCCTCTCATTGAATTCATAAAGTAACTTCTACAATTCATATAAATATCATCAACTATATCGCAATCACTTAATGGTTCATCAACATAAGAACCATGAGTTTGATTATAATATTTAACAGCTTTGATTTGAGTAGGATTTAATGTAACACTATATTCTAATAAATCATTTGTTGTTGTTAATAAAGATGAAGTTTCTTCAATTTGTTTTTTAGCAGCTTGCCCTTCAGGAGTATTCCAGTTAGCTGGAATTATATCATTAGGGAATAGATTTGAAACATCAACATTTCTGTATCTAGATTGTTTTCCAGGAGGAATCTTATTTGTAATTGTTGTTGGTTCTTCAACACTTACATAACAACTAAACTTATTATTTGATTTTAATGCTGCTGTTAATCTATCAGTAAATCCATTTCTATTAAATGTTGCAACACTAACTGTTTGAGTTATTGGACAACCTTTAACTTCTTCACTTCCATCTTTTAATTTAACATTACATACATCTAAGTTATATGCATATTTATCAACTGGATAACTATATTTTTCTAATGTTAATAAATCATCTCTTCCAGTTCCTGGAACAATATAACCTGTATTTTCAACTGTTTGATACATTTCATTATTGAAGAAATTAACTTGAGTTACAACTTCAAAATATGAATAATCATTTGTTGGAATCTTAATTTCTGAACCAACTTTATTATTTAATTTAATTCTAGTATCTCCAGCTTTAATAGTTAATGGTTCTTCAACATTTGTTGAATTAATATTTCCATAATCATATGATTCATTTTCAGAATTATATTGATAACATAGAACTCCAGTTTTATCTGTACAATATCTTACAGCAGACATACTTCCTGAGAAATTTGATGCAGCTTTAATTGAATTTGCATTTAATCCAACTCTTGAATCAGTTGTTCCTTCAATTCTAGCACCAAAGTTAAATGCTACTGTATCAGTACTATTACCAACAATACCATAATTATTAGCTTCACTATAAATTGTTTTAATCTTATTAAGTACATTTCCGACTGTATTATCTCTTGGTTGAGTAATACCACGATCATCAAATGTCTTTTGAGCATATAAGTTGCAGTTATATAAATCATATATCATTTGATTTAAGTTTTCAGTTCTTCCACCCTCAGATTTAGCTTTCTTAACTAAAGCGTTAAATAAGTTTGTCCAAGAAAGAACTGATGGCATTTCACTATCACTTAAACCATATATTCTCTTCCAATCTACTTCTTTTGGTAAACTGTCAAAATATATTTCAGAAGTACAACTTCTCTTCTCTTTAACGATAGTTGTTAGTTTATTATCATCATTGCTATTTGCAACAGCAGTTCTAATATCATATATAAATGGTCTTCCTGATGTTGATCTTACTTTATCAGCAATATGATATTCAACTTCATCACTACAATATATTCTACAGAAGTTAGTATTAACTCCAAATAAATTACTATAATCATATACAAGTTTTTCACTTGGAGATTCCATATTAACAATACAACTTAATGATGGATCTTTAACAGTAGAACCATAAGTTCCATTGTAATTATTGTCATCTGTACTACATACATTGTTAGCTTCTCCTCTTAGAGAATAATTATTACATCCATTTTCACAAATATAATTTGTTACATAGAATGTATCAGTAGTTGTATTAGTACCTGTAACAGTACCACCTGTTCCACCAGTAGAACCATCTTCATCTTCATCAAAGTATGCAAATAATATTTGATTTACACCTGGGTTAGAACAAGAAACATATCTTCTAATACTATAACTACTATCATCTCTTTCATATGTAACTTCAATTTTTGTTATTTTATAACCTTCAGTAACAGGACTACATACAGATTCAATAGTTGTTACTCTTCTACAACCACTATTCTTAATACAATAATCCATGTCACCTTCATCAACTACATTACCAGCTGCATCTACAATTCTAGTATGAGTTTTACAATAAGGTCTAATTTGATCATAATGAGGATTACTTTTATCTAATTTCTTACAATCAATAACCTCTTCATCACCAAATATCTTTTCAAAATCTTCTCTTTCATAAGTAACTTCTACCCATGTATCAGTTTCACTTGTATGTTCTTCTTCAGTTATTTCAACTAACTGAGCTCCAATTGGCTTAATACCAGGGCCAACATTATATAGAGAATCTAAATGATCTTGCATATGTTTATTTCCAATTACAGTATTGAAGAATAACTCAAACGCAATTCTATATGTAGGATTATCTCCACAAGCTACTCCAATTAAAGCAGCTGTATTAGAATGATCACATGATATCTTTTGGAAAGTTTGACCAGTCATAGTTTTAATTTGATCACTAATATAGTCAGGAATATAATCCTTTTGTTTTGCTATATCATAGAATTTTTCCATAATATAATCATGTGTATATTTATATACGTTAATGTAGTCTCCGCCTTCTTTCATATAATAAATAGCTTCACTACATTTTCCATTGCTTCCAACTATTCTGTTTGCAAGACCAGTTCTATCAAAACCAGCTTGCCCTGCATGAACAGACCATAATCTTAATGCTAAGTTAATAGCATCATCACTTGTATTATAATAAGCACCTTCAATTAAAATATTTGCATATCCACAATCTACTGTGCTAAAACTACTTTCACATTTTCTAACATCAAATGATTCATCAACTTGATAGTTTCCACTACCATGATTAAATCCTTGAGATGGGTTAACACAATATGCTGGTTCTCCATCTACTTTAAAGTCTGGTGTACAAGCACCAATATTTTTATATTCTTTGATACAAGAATATGTAGGACAAACAAGTGTATATTCTTGCTTTGAACAAGTACATTTTCCACCAGTTTCTGATTCACATTCACTAACAGCATTAACATCAGCAGTAACTGTTCTTGATTCTATTTTAAATTCTTTTTTACATGTAGGTTTTGAAGATTGATGTCCAGCTGGAGAATATCCACTTGGACATTCATAGTATGCTGAATGTCCACCAGTACAAGTTCCACCGTCAGGGCCATCAATTACTGGTCTAGCAATATTGTTAGACATAGTAGAAACCCATGTACATCCACTAGTTGCATTACAACTTGATTGGCTTCTACCAGCACATACTAATGCAGCCGTATATGAAGGTTCTTTTGTTGCTGTACAATCTGCACTAAATGTTACATATCTTAAATTTGAACTACAAACAGGAACAGAAGCTAAAACCGTTCCTTTAGCATCAGCGCTTTCAAAATATCTAGTTACTAAATCTAAACCAGAGTCATAAGTTGCTTGATAACTTCCTCCGGTACCAACATCTGCCCATCCATTAGGGCCATGAGAAGTATCAAACTTACAAATTGGTACCTTAACATCAAATCCAGCTTGCGTAATTCCAGTTTCAGTAATTGTAACCACTTCACTATCAGGGCCACATTCTAAAACTTTTGCATTTACATTTCCAATTATTACAAAGACAAAAAGAAATGAAATAAATAGTTTAAATATATTTCTTTTCATATTACTATTTTTTCCTTTCTTCCTTTTTATACTTTTTCACTCTAAAAACATATATCAAAGATATAATAACTAAAGGTATTATAATATATAAACCATATGATAAAGCAAGTTTTAATATTTCAGATGTTGTCATAGGTTCTTCTTGTTCTTCGATATACTTGTCTATTTCCTTTTCAAATTCTTGTTCAGTCATATCTTTAGTTGAATTAGTAAAAGTTTTACATAATTCACTATTGTTATTAACACATTTAGCATTCTTTACCATTCTATTAAATCTTGGAACAGTATATCTTAATGTTTTTAACTTTTCATTAGCACATGCACTATTTTCAGATCCATAAACTTCAATAGTATATGTTTCCTCTTCTAAATTAGTATAGCAACCAACAGCATAAATCTTACTTCCATCAGAAAGAGTCAAAACTTCACCATCAGCCCTAGCTCCTGTTTCATCAATAACAACTATTCTAAATTTAGCATCACCATCAACATGACTACCCTTTTGAGGAGTAATTGTTAAAAAGTATGCATATTTAGAAGATTCAATTCCTGTTGAAGTGTTTTCTTTAAAAACTGTTTCAACTTTAGTTGCCCATTCATTTAGTTCTTCATCTTGGCATTCTGCGTTAACTTTTAAACAAAAAGCAAAAGCAAAAAATACACATAACAAAATTTTAAATGATTTTTTCATATTATCACCTACTATCCTATTAATAATTTTATCAAAAATAATTTTAATATTCAATAAAAAACCTCTAGTTTTTAACTAAAGGTTTTATTATTAATGTTTAGAATTAGAATATTTAGATTTTCCAGTATAATTATCATCTAATGTTCCATATGATGATTGTCCAGATGTACTTTGTTCTCTTAATGTATTCATAAATGTACTTTGACAATCAAAATACATTGTTCCATCATTATTACAATTTACCAACTCTTCATTTATATAGTCTCCTGCTGATCTATTATATCTCTTTATATTTCTTAATTGAGTCGGTGTTATTGTTACCCTATACTC
>JAEEGL012594660.1_pt1 | contig 27422 bp, 27 predicted proteins | sample 9134231 | NCBI WGS metagenome assembly JAEEGL01 (sample SAMN16246548, study PRJNA631951) | gut metagenome | biome: gut microbiome; feature: rumen; material: fiber-attached | host: Bos | place: Iran: Karaj | collected 2018-10
GAAGTGTAACTGATATAGGATTAGATATATTTGAAAGAGGATTATGCCTTCCTTCAGATAACAAGATGACTCCTGAAGTTCAGGATAAAATTATTGAAATTATAAGAGGTTGTTTTAAATAATGGAATGGTGGCAAATACTCTTAATAGTTTTAGGAGCAACAGTAGTATGGTCTATATTATCAATAGTTTTATATAGACCAATATTTAAAAGATTATATGATTTTCTATTATCTTTAATAGCAATAATTGTTTTATCGCCATTATTATTGATTCTTACTATCATTGGTGCGATTGCAATGAGAGGAAATCCTTTCTTTACGCAACAAAGAAGTGGGAAAAGAAATAGAAAAGGTAACGAAAAAATATTCAAATTAATTAAATTTCGAACAATGTCAAATCAAAAAGATAAAAATGGCAATCTACTTCCAGATGAAGTTAGACTTAATAAGTATGGTAAGTTATTAAGATCTACCTCACTAGATGAGTTACCTGAATTGTTTAATATATTATTTGGAACAATGTCAATAATTGGTCCAAGACCTCTTCCAGTTATATACTTGGACTACTACACAGATGAAGAACGAAGAAGACATAATGTTAGACCTGGTCTTTCGGGATTAGCACAAGTAAATGGAAGAAATAATATAACGTGGGAACAAAAATTTGAATATGATTTATTGTATGTTGATAAATACTCGTTTTTTAAAGATGTAAAAATTGTTTTCATGACTTTTATAAAAGTGTTTAAAAGGTCAGATATTGGTCAAGGTGAAGAAAGACCTATTAGTCTTCATGAAATAAGAAAAAAAAGAGGATAGTTAGAATGAATAATCTTTCGGTGAAAGTTGTAACAGTAATCGGTGCTAATGGAACTATGGGACACAATGCGTGTGCAATGTTTGCTTCATTTGGCAACGCAAAAGTTTACATGGTTAGTAGAGATATACAAAAATCTAGAAATGCTGTAAAAAAAGCAATAGATGATGTTAGGGCGGATTCGATAAAAAAAAATTTAATACCATGTGATTACTCAAGTTTAGAAGCTTGCATAAAAGAATCTGATTTGGTTTTTGAATCTGTCACAGAGAAAATAGATATAAAAATAGAAGTGGCTTGCTTAATTTCAAAACATTTGAAAGATGGTGCAATTATTGCTTCTGGGACTTCTGGATTATCAATTAATGAAATATCTAGTTCTCTACCGATAGAGATTAGAAAAAATTATTATGGAATGCATTTTTTTAATCCGCCATATAGTATGCCTCTTTTAGAATTGATTCCAAACGATTTTTGTGAACAAGAAAGAACAAATGAATTAATAAAATATTTGGAAAGTGACTTGTATAGAAAAGTAATAGTATGTAAAGATAAACCAGCTTTTGTCGCTAATAGAATAGGATTCCACTTTTTGAATATGGCTTTACAGTATGCGGAAAAGTATAGCAAAAAAGGTGGAATCGATTATATTGACTCAATTCTTGGAACCTTTACTGGAAGAGCTATGACTCCACTTTCAACTATTGATTTTGTTGGCTTAGATGTTCATAAAGCAATAGTTGATAACTTGTTAAAAAACACGAGTGATTTCGAAAATGACACTTTTATTCTTCCTAAATATGCTGAGCTTTTAATATCAGAAGGAAAACTGGGCAAAAAAACTCATGGTGGTCTTTATAAGATTGAAGAAGATGATCAAGGAATCAAAAATAAATATGTATTTGATATAGAATCAAAAAAATATGTTTTGAAAAGGAAATATGACATTGATTTTGCACGAGAGATGAATCAGCATTTAAGCAATGGTGATTACGAACTTGCTTTCAAGTGTTTGAAAAATAACCAATCTTTAGAAGCACAGATATGCAAAGAATTCTTAAAAAAATATGTTGATTACTCAATTTTTGTTGGAAAAGAAGTATGTGATGATATGTATTGTGCTGATGATGCTATGGCAACAGGTTTTAATTGGTGTCCACCATTAGCTTTATCAAATGTACTATTCAATACAAACTATGAGACAAATTATGATTTTAGGTCTTTTTTTAAGGCGGTGATGAAGTAATGGTCCACATTTTAGGAGGCGCCCAAACCGATTTTGAAAGAAATTGGAGGAAAGAAGGAAAAAATCTGGTCGCATTGTTAAAAGAAGTAGTTGATGATGGATTTAAAGATGCTATGTTTTCTTTCGAGGAAATGATTAGATTAAATATGGAAAACAGGGTTGAAGCCTTTGTTGGAAACTTTATTGCAGAAAATTATATCAATCAAGGTCATCTTGGTGCTTTTTTGACCGAAGTTAATCCTGCTTTTTACGGGGTTCCATCTGCGAGATATGAGGCAGCATGTGCTTCTAGTTCAGTTGCCTTAGATGCTGCTATAACAAAAATAAAAAGTGGTGAAATAGATGTAGCAATAGTCGTGGGTTTTGAAATAATGAAATATGTTGATTCGATGACTGGCGGGGATATTTTAGGAAAGGCTGCATATTACGATTTAGAATGCAAGGGAATAAATCTTCCTTTTCCAAAACTGTTCGGTAAGCTTGCTGATGAAATACTCATTAAATATCCAAAGTTAGATGAAGAAAGATTTTTTAAGTCATTAGCTAAGATTTCTACTATAAATTATGAAAATGCAAAAAAGAATCCTAATGCTCAAACAAGAAAGTGGTTTATGAGTTACGAGCAGGCTACAAACAGAGGTAGTGAAACCAATCCGTTAGTTGGCGGTAAACTCGCTGTTTCGGATTGTTCTCAAGTGACTGATGGTGCTTGCTGCGTGATTCTTTGTTCGCAAAAATATATTGACGAAAAGGAAATAGAAAATGACATAGTTGTTAAGGGATTTGGACATCGAAATGCTCCTATTCTTTTTGAAAAAAAGATTGAAGAAAGTACAAATTCGGATTATATTCTTCCTTGGACTAGACAAGCGGTATTAGATGCTTATAAAAGAAGTGGTTTAACCGTCGATGATATTGACGTTTTCGAAACTCACGATTGTTTTACTTCAAGCGAGTATGTTGCTATTTCTGCATTTGGAATTACTGAGCCTGGAAAAGAGCATGAAGCGATAGAAGATGGTAGGATTTCTTTTGATGGTAAAAAACCAATAAATCCTAGTGGCGGTCTAATTGGATGTGGACATCCGGTAGGAGCAACTGGCACTAGAATGTTTTTAGATTGTTACAAGCAAATAGCCAATAAAGCAGGTAGCTATCAAATAAAGGGAGCTAAAAATGCGATGATGCTTAATATAGGTGGAAGTGCTACAACTAATTATGTTTTCATCATTGGCAAAAAATAGGAAAGGATGAATTGAATATGATAGAAGGTAAAACTGTTATTTTAAGACAAATGGAAGAATCTGACATGTCGTGTTATTATGAAATGATTAATGATCCATTCATATATAGTAAAGTTGTTGGATGGTCATTTCCAGTTTCAAAATTGGAACAAAGCGAGTGGTTTAGTAGAGCTATTCATGATAAAGACAATAGAAGATTTACTATAGTATTGAAAGAAACAGGTCTTCCAGTTGGAATGGTTACTTTATCAAATATTGATTGGCAAAATAGAAGTGCTTTTCATGGAATAAAGTTACATAGTTCATGTCCAAAAGGAAAAGGGATTGGAACCGATGCGGTGATGACTTTGATGAAATACGCATTCGATGAGGTTAATTTGAATAGACTTGATGGCTGTTGGATTTCGGATAATATTGCATCAGAAAAACTTTATTTAAAATGTGGTTGGAGAATTGAAGGCGTAAAAAAAGACGCTATTTATAGAAATGGTAGCTATCATGATTTAAAGATAGTAGGAATAACTAGAAGTGAGTATTATGAAATGCTTTCAACAAAATAGGAATGAAATCGGAAGTGATTTTTATTCGATTCCGATATGTGATAATAAAAACACATTATTTAGCAATGTAACATGGTTTATTTCTGGCAGATCAGCTTTAAGAGCTATTTTGAAACAAATACATTTAGATTTTAACTTAGATTCCTACAAAGTTGCATTACCTTCATTTCTTTGTGAATCAATGATTGAACCACTTGAAATTGAAAAAATAAAGTACTCTTTTTATGATGTTAAAATTAATAATGGACTATTTGATTTTGACTTTTCTAAAGTAATAGATTGTGATGTATTTTTGATTATGGATTATTTTGGTTATAAATCTAACTATAATCTAGGTGTACTAAAAAATAAGATAATAATTAGAGACTTGACACACTCTGTTTTTATTTCAAAATATAGCGATGCTGATTATTATTTTGGTTCTTTGAGAAAGTGGGCTGGTTTCATTGGGGCTGGTTTTGCTTTGAAGAATGGCGGAAATATAAAAGAGGCTGATGCTTATTTTGATAAATATATAGAAGAAAAGAAAAAAGCAATGGAACTTAAGATTAAATATATTTCTTGCCAAACAGAATCTAAGGAATATTTGGTAAATTTTAAAGTGTCAGAAGCTATGTTGAATCCTTGTGATATTTATATGACAGATATGAGTGATGTTACAGCAGCTCAGTATTTGGATATTCAATTATTAAAGGATAAAAGAAGAGAAAACGCTAAAGTATTAACTGATTCTTTGAATGAGTATTGTTTGATAAAAAGAATTGGAGAAAATGATTGTCCTCTCTGTGTTCCTATCGTGTGTAATCGTAGAGATGAATTAAGAAATTATTTGATATCTTTAGGTATATACTGTCCAATTCATTGGCCAAAGCCAAGTCAAGTTTCAAATAATTTATCAAAAGAATTATATGAAAAAGAATTATCTTTGGTTTGTGATCAAAGATATAATAAAGATGATATGAATAGAATAGTTAATGCTATTAAATTATTTATGGAGAAATAAAAAATGCTTAAAATATTTACAATAGAGCAATTTGAACAATGGGATAACATAGTAAGTAGCTTTAATAGTTATGATGTTTATTATTTAAGTGGATATGTTAAAGCATTTAAATTACATGGAGATGGTGAACCATTATTGTTCTATTACGAAGATGAAAATTGTAAGGGAATAAATGTTGTAATGAAGAGAGATATATCTCTTGATAAGAGATTTGAGGGAAAAATCGAGACTGGAAAGTATTTCGATTTTGCGACTCCATATGGATATGGAGGATGGTTAATAGAGGGCTCAAATACTGATAAATTATTTGGGGAATACTCACGTTGGTGTATTGAAAATGGAATTGTTTCAGAATTTGTTCGATTTCATCCTGTATTAAAGAATCACATTTATTCCGAGTCAAATTATCAAGTAATTCCTTTAGGAGAAACTGTCGCGATTGATACTACTAACAAAGATAATATATGGGCAAATTTTACAGCTAAAAATAGAAATGTAATAAGAAAAGCTATAAATAGTGGTATTCAAATAAAAACAGGTCTATCAAAAGAATTATTTTTGGAATTTACAAAAATATATAATAAGACAATGGATAAAGATAATGCTATGGATTATTATTATTTTGAAACTGAGTTCTATGATAGTATTCTTCATGACTTAAGTAATAACTCATTAATTTTTTATGCAGAACTAGATGGAAAAATAGTTGCTGCATCTATTATGATTTATGCTAACGGAAGATTAAATTATCATTTGTCTGGTTCTCTACGAGAGTACCAGAATCTTGCTCCATCCAATTTGCTTCTTTGGAAAGCGGCTGAATGGGGAAATGATACTGGTTGCACAACATTTCATTTAGGCGGTGGAGTTGGAAGCGCAGAAGATAGTTTGTTCAGATTTAAAAAGGCTTTTTATCGTGGAGATTTATGTAGATATCATATAGGGAAAAAGATTTTTAATGAAGATGTGTATAATAAATTAGTTGGATTACGTGATAATTTGATTAATTCTAATTTTTTTCCAAAGTATAGGGGTGAATAATCTTGGTTGCTTTTATAATATGTATTGTGATAATGGCCTTATCTGCGCTTTTTGTTTTTTATGCAATGGTTGGATATCCTATCTTATTAATTCTTATTAACAAAATATTCAGGCCGAAAAAAATTGAAAAAGATTATTCATATGAACCAAAAGTTTCTTATATGATTGTCGCACATAATGAAGAAAAGTGTATATTTAATAAACTAGAAAATATTTTATCATTTGATTATCCATTGGATAAAATTCAAGTTCTTGTTGCGTCAGATTTTTGTACTGATAACACAGATATGATTGTGCAAGAATTTATTAATGAGCACCCTGAGTTATGTATTGTTTTGAACAAGTCAAAAGAACATAAAGGAAAGACAAATGCTCAAAACGAAACTCAAAAACTAGCAACAGGTGAGATTCTTATTATGACAGATGCTAATTCTATTTTTGAAAAAAAAGCCATCAGAGAGTTGGTCGTTTGTTTTTCAAAAAAGGATATTTCGTATGTATGTGGTCAACTAAGATATTCCAATACTGAAAATGTAACTGCATCAAGTGAATCTACTTATTGGAACCTTGACTTAAAAATGAGAGATATAGAGTCTAGATTTCAAACAATTACTGCAGGTAATGGTTCAATTTATGCAGTTAGAAATAGTGAGTACATTGATGTAAACCCTATTCGTTGTCATGATAGTGAATTTCCATATATTTATGCTTTGAAAAAAAATAGGGCATTAACAAATCCTGATGCCATATCTTTCGAAAAGGCAGGAGAAGATAATAAAGATGAGTTTAAAAGAAAAGTAAGAATGAGCAGAACTATCTTAGATATTTTCAAAAGAATGTGGAAGCCATTGAATGTTTTTAAGTATAAATGGTTTTCTTTATTCTATTTTGGACACAGAACAACTAGATATTTGTTATGGTTCAATCATCTTTTGTTCTTTGTGGCAAGCATTGTATTTACTGTTTTGTGCCATCATATTGTTGGAGGAATTCTTGTTGGACTTCAACTATTGTTTTTCTTATTAGGAATTGTATCAATAAAATATAAATTTAAATTTAAACTAGTAAGGTTAATTGGTTATTATTCGATGACTGTTCTAGCGCAGTTTGTTGCTGCATGTAAGCAACTTGCTGGAAAATCAAAACCTGTATGGGAAAAAGCAGAAAGTACTAGATAATATATTTAACGGAGGACTTAATATGAAAGTTCAATTATTAATTGTAACTATGAACCAGAATAATCTCGATTTGTTAGATGATATGAATGTCCAAACAGATGCTTTAGTTGGCAATCAGTGTGATAAAAACGAAGTAGTTTCAACTACTTACAAATCCCATAATGTAACTTGTTACAGTTTTGCTGAAAGAGGCGTAGGACTCAATAGAAATAATTTGTTAATGAGAGCAACTGGGGATATATGTATATTTGCTGATGATGATATGAGATATGTTGACAACTATGATGAATTGATTATTGATGCTTTTAATAATAATCCAAGTGCCGATGTTATTGTTTTTAATATATCTAATAGAAAACAAATAAAGAAAAAAAAGAGAGTACGCTTTTATAATTTTCTAAGATATGGAACAGCAAGAGTTGCGATCAAACTCAAATCAGTTAGACAAAATGGAATATATTTTAATTTGTGCTTTGGTGGCGGAACTGAACATTGTCATGGTGAAGATAATTTGTTTTTAGCAGAATGTTTAAAAAAAGGATTAAAGATTTATGCTGAACCTGTGTTTATGGCAGAATTGACTGAAAATAGAGTTTCTACTTGGGATACCAAAGATGTTGATAAATATCTTCGAGATCAAGGAGTATTGTATCGAACTATTAGTAGAAAGTGGTGGAAGCTTTTATGTTTTCAAGATGCACTAAGAAGGCATAAAAGCTATGGCGCATCAGTTTATAAATGTTATAAAAAAATGGTAAATGGATATGAAAAATAAAAGAATTGAGTTATATCGTACAGATAAAAAGATTGCAATGGTAATGGCAATTCATTTGCTTTTAAGTGCAATAAAAAATATGTTATCATCAACTTTATCTTCGACGTTTCCAGTTAGTGGACCACTTAATATAATTGTATTAATTATTTTGTTTTTGTGCTATTCATATTTGATACTAAAAACTAGTTTTGTTAGAAGAATCCCTCGTGTAACGTGGATAGTTATTGTTATAATTGCTTCGTTTTTTCTTATTTCGCACCTGTGTGATTCTAATCTTTTTGTTTCAAATGAAGATAATTATTTTTATGTGTCCCGACAATTTAATCTATTTGTTGCATATTCTTTACCTTTATTTGTTGCAGCATCTGCAGTTCGAAAACCATATTTTGTTTTTAAATATTTAAAAAAGTATGCATTTGTTGGACTAGTTTTCTCTTTTGTATCTTCGTATTTTTATTTCAAATACAAAACAAGTGATATGCAATATAGTATGTCGTTTGGAAATATGGTAATGTTACCTTGTGTTATTTATATCTTTGATTTCTTTTTTACGAAGAAAAAAACAAGCTTATTTTTGTCCATACTATTGACAATAGATATTATAGCAATTGGTTCTCGTGGACCACTTGTTTGTATAGGGATTTCTTATTTATACATATTTTTTGCTCCAGATAATAGAAAAAAGACATTTAAAAAGTGTTTTCTCCAAATGATTGTTTTTTTGATGATAGTTATTTTTTTATTTAATTTTTCTTCGATTATCTCTTATATGTACGATATATTGCAAAACGTTGGTATAAATAGTAGAACATTGGAAACAATTTCTGAGCGTGGTCTACTTTATGATTCAGGAAGAAGTCAGTATCATTCAGAATTAATTTCAAAAGTTCTTTCTTCACCTATGATTGGATTAGGAGCTTTCGGTGGTGAGGTAACAGTTGGCTTAGCACATAGTGTATACTTAGATATTTTTGCTAATTTTGGTTTTGTTTTCGGAGGAATAATTATTTTGTTTATTCTTTATTTAGTTTTGAAAGTGGCATTATTTAGTAAAAACTTTTTTGACTCAAAGACTATTCTTATGTTTGCAGTTATGATCATTCCACGTGGTTTTTTCGATGATACATTTTGGGCTGCAAAGGAGATTTGGATCATGTTTGGGTTTTATATAGGTTACCAAAATATGAAAAAATTACGTTCGGCCAATTACTTATACAAAAAGACTGCAATAGCGTAGCATATTTTGAAAGGAAGTAAAATTATATGAAAATTTTATATTTTGAACGTGAGGTTTCCGGACATAGGGTCCCACATTTGTCTACAATCATCAATGGTAATAACGCTGAATCAATTATAGTTTGTCCTGAAATGATTCCAACCATTAGTTGTAAACAATATATATATAAGAATAAAGAACAAAAGAAAAGAACTCTTCGCCAATTTCTTAAAATGATAAAAGAAGTAAAAAAAATATGTGATATCGAAAAACCAGATATTGTGCATTTTACGGATGGAAATATTTTTTATAGATTTTTTGGCGCAGGACTTAAGATGTTTAAAAAGTATAAGATAGTTTTAACCAACCATAATGCTGAAGAAGGATTTTTGTACAAAATTAGTACAAAGAGGATTTATAAAAATGTTGATGTTGTGACAGTTACATCAGAATACTCTAAGGAAGTTTTTGAACGATATGGCGCAAAAAATGTGCTTAATGTCGAATATCCGCAGTTGAATGATTATTTATTTGAAAAAGATAAATCTAAGGAATACTTTGGCATTAATACGCAAGCTCCAGTATTAGCGTGCATAGGAGGAACTAGGTATGATAAAGGTCTTGACATATTACTTGAATCATTAAATGCTGTAAAAAGCCCTTTTCATTTGCTAATTGCTGGGAAACCGGAATTTTTTAGTGAGGTTTATATTAAAGAAAAAATTAAACCTTATGAAAAAAAAGTAACTCTTTTCTTGAACTTTTTAACAGAAGAAGAGTTTGCTATGGCAATTTCGTGCGCAGATTATGTCGTAGTACCATACAGAAAAGGTTTTAATGGAGCAAGTGGTCCTCTTGGTGAAGGTGTGTGGAGAGATAAGATTATCATAGGACCAAAGAGTAGGAACTTGGGAGATATTATTGAAAATCATCATTTGGGATACACTTTTGAGCAAGAAAATTCTGATTCACTAGCAAGCATTCTTAACGATGCTTTAGCAAAAGAATTTGAATTTGATGATTTATATCGTGACTATAAATCTATGATAGATCATAAAGAATTTGAAAAACAATATCGAAAAATTTATGATAACCTCGTCAATAATAGAGGTGTTAAGGATGGAAAGTAATAAAAAATCTAATATTATAAAGGCTTTATTCTCTGTAGCTACAGTAGTTATAATAGTGAAATTAATCGGTTTTATTAAACAAATAATTATTGCATCAAGCTTTGGAACAAGTGTTGAAACTGATTTAATTTCTTTGTCTCAAGGACTTATAGGTGAATTTGATTTTTTTATTACAAATGCACTCGTTACAGCGTTGACTGCTATTTATATTAAAAATAAAAAAGACGAATTTGAAAGTAAAAGAATTGTTTCTGGAATTTTTAAAATATTTATACCTATTTCAATCGTTTTTTCAACAATATTCTTTTTTGCGGCACCGTTATTGGCTAAAATGATTGCACCGACATATGATTCTGATCTACAAGCTGAATTGTCTCTGTATATAAAAATTTTTGCTCCTTTGGTTATTTTGCAAATTTTAATTTCTGTTTCGTCTGCTGTACTAACAGCAAATAAAAGATTTTTATGGCAGCAACTTATTGGTTTTAATCAATCCATCATAATTATTTCAATTGTATTTATTTTCAAAAACCAGCTTGGTATTTGGACTATTGTAATTGGTTTTTGCTTTGCTGCTTTATTTAATGTTTTTTTTACAGGGATTCCTGCAAAAAAATATTGGAATATCGATCTTTCGAGTAATCCTTTTAAAAATAAAAATGTAGTATCAATTTTGAGAATGATGTTACCACTTTTGATAGGATATGCTATGATTTATGTTAATCAAATCGTTGATAAAATTCTTTCTTCTGGCTTGGAAGGAGGATCTGTCACGGCTTTAAATTATAGTAGTGTATTAATAAATCTTGTGTTAACTTTCGTAACATCTATTCTATCTGTTGTATTTGTTTATATAACCGCTAACATAAGTCATGGAAAAAATAAAACTGCGAGTGATTTAGTAATAAATTCTATGTCTTTATTGGTTACTATTTTTTTGCCGATTAGTTTATTACTTTGTATGTGTAGTAAAGATATTGTAACCGTAGTTTATATGAGAGGCGCATTTGATGAAAATGGAGTACTATTGACATCAAACGCTTTGCTTGGTTATGCTATTTGTATAGTTCCGTATTGCATTAGGGAGCTTTTTGCGAGATATCTATATGGGTACGAAGATTCTAAAATACCAATGATTAATAGTTGCATAGGAATAACAATCAATATCATAGTTAGTATTATATTATCAAGATATTTTGGTGTATTAGGTATTGCAATTGGGTCTAGTATTTCAGATATAGCGTGTGCTTTGTTGAACTGCATTTTTGCCAAGAAAAAAACTAGGTTCTTATGTTTTAAGCCTATTGTAAATTCGTTACCATTTTTTGTGATTGAATCCCTAACATGCATTGTTGCATTCTTGTTATCAAAATATGCATTTGTTGACTTGAATGTTTGGGTTAGAGTGGTACTTACTATATTGATTGGAATGGGTGGATCGTTATTATTTGCGTTCCCACAATTAAAAAAAATAATTAAAGCTATTAAAGATGAAAAAGAGGGGGAATTGTTTTAATGAAAAAAGCAATAATTACAGGTGTAACCGGTCAGGACGGTTCATATCTATCAGAATTTCTATTAGATAAAGGATATAGTGTTCATGGTGTTATTAGGAGATCTAGCGTTGAATTTAGAGAGAGAATAGCACATCTAGAAGGTAATCCTAACTTTCATCTCCACTATGGGGATCTAAGTGATTCTATGAGTTTATTAAAAATAATATCATCAGTTCGACCAGATGAAATATATAATTTAGCTGCACAAAGCCATGTCCAAGTCAGTTTTGATGTTCCTGAGTTTACAGCTGATGTAGATGCAACAGGTGTGCTTAGAATTTTGGAGGCTGTGAGAATATCAGGACTTGAAAAAACATGTAAAATATATCAAGCCTCAACATCAGAGTTGTTTGGTAAGGTGGAGGAAGTACCTCAAAGTGAGACTACTCCTTTTCATCCATATAGTCCATACGCAGTTGCTAAGCAATATGGTTTTTGGATAACAAAAGAGTATCGAGAAGCTTACAATATGTTTTGCTGTTCTGGCATACTATTCAATCATGAAAGTGAGAGACGTGGGGAAACGTTTGTTACGCGAAAAATCACACTCGCTGCATCAAGAATTGCTCAAGGAAAGCAAGATAAACTTTTTTTAGGAAATCTAGATTCATTAAGGGATTGGGGATATGCAAAAGATTATGTTGAGTGTATGTGGCTTATATTACAACATGATATTCCTGATGATTATGTTATTGCGACCGGAGTTCAACACACTGTTAGAGAGTTTGCTACGTTAGCATTTCATTATGCTGGAATCGAACTGGAGTGGAAAGGCAAAGGTATAGAAGAAAAGGGATATGATAAAGATACTGGACGAGTTGTTGTTGAAGTATCTTCAGATTTTTATCGTCCAACAGACGTTGTAAATCTTTTAGGAGATCCTAGTAAAGCTCAAAAAGAATTAGGATGGAATCCTACTAAAACATCTTTTGAAGAATTAGTTTCAATTATGGTTAAACACGATATGGAAAAAGTTGCTGTAGAAAGAGCAGAGGAACACATAAAAACTAATTTAGAAGAATATCTTGAATGGGGTGTAAAAAAGTAATGTTAAAAGTAGAAAAAACAACATTAGAAGGCGTTTTTTTAGTTAAACCACTATCTCACGAAGATGACAGAGGTAATTTTTATGAGACTTATAACGATAAAGAATATAAAAACTCTGGTCTGACTGCAAATTTTGTCCAAGATGATGTTTCAAAATCAAAGAAAGGTGTGCTTAAAGGAATGCACGGAGATTCAGGAACATATAAGCTTGTGCAATGCGTTTATGGTGAAGTTTATGCTGTAGTATTAAACTGTAATCCTAATTCTTCTGATTTTGGCAAATGGGAATCATTCATTTTATCTTCTGACAATAAATATCAATTATATATACCACCAATGTATGGAAATGGCTATTATGTTATGAGTGATATTGCTGTATATACATACAAGCAGTCGACATATTATGGAGATTTTAAGCAATTCACCTATAAATACAATGATCCTAGATTTGGTATACAATGGCCTGGTGAAGCACTAGTTATTTCTGAGAGGGATAAATAATGGGATTATATATAAACAGAAAAATTGATTTTCAACACAATGATTACAGAGGAAGTTTGACTCAATTGGTACATGATGGCTTTAAGCAAATAAATGTATTGGAATCAAAGAAAGGTGTTGAAAGGGGTTCGCATTTTCATAAAAAATCAGTAGAAGCCTTTTATTTAATAAGCGGAAGTGTTGAAGTGCAATTTTCGTCAAGTGATTGCAAAGAAAAAACTATTTTTGGTACAGGTGATTTCTTTGAAATTCAACCATTTATTTTGCACAATATGGTTTTTCTTGAAGATTGCATAATGGTTCAAATGTATGATATTCCAGTTGAAAATCCTGATGGAACAAAAGATATATATATGGAGGATGAATTTTATGAGAGAAGTAATTAAAGATGGAAAAATATTAGCAAGACATATTAAGCAAGAAGATATAAAGCCGGGATTAATTTCATTTTCTAAAGATGAAGAATATCTTCAAGTAGTGTCTTGGGGACACTATGAAAAGGGAAAATATCTTCAAGATCACGTTCATAATGAATTTGAGAGAAGTTCAATGAGAACTTATGAAGCAGTATTCGTTGTGAAGGGTTCAATTGAAGCGAGGTTATACGATTTGGATTTGGTTCCTGTTGAAAATTTGATAGTTAATCAAGGTGAACTATTAATATTACTTGAATCTGCACATGGATACACAATTTTAGAAGATGACACTACAGTATTAGAAATAAAAAATGGACCATTTATGGGTGTTGAAATAGATAAGACAAAGTTTCAACCAAAATAGAAAAAGGAGATAAGAATATATGAATTTTATTAATCAAATGGAACCTAGTTTTGATGAAAAAGAACGAGATGCACTTGGTGACTACTTGCTAAGTGGAGGCTGGGGTACAGAATTTAAAAAAACAAGAGAATTTGAAAATATGATTAAAGAATATACTGGAGCAAAGCATTGTTGGATTATGGCAAATGGAACAGTATCTTTAAGTGCTGCTCTGTTAGCAGTTGGTGTTGGAGTTGGCGATGAGGTCATATGTCCTGATTATACGATGGTTGCTACACCAAATTCTGCTGAATTAATTGGTGCAAAAGCAGTTTTCGTAGATATAGATAAGAATAATCTATGCATGGATTTTGAAAAAATGAAGGCAGCAGTAACAAATAAGACAAAAGCTGTTCTTCTAGTTTCAATTAATGGTAGATGTCCAGATAATATTTCTGATTACGTTTCATTTTGTAAAGAAAAAGGAATCCATTTAATTGAAGATGCGGCTCAATCACTAGGTAGTTTTAAAAACGGAATTCATCTAGGACGCTTTGGTGAAATTGGTAGTTTTTCATTTAGTATGCCTAAAATAATAACTACAGGTCAGGGTGGAGCACTTATTACTGATGATGATGAGTTATCTGAAAAAATTAAAAGAATAAGAGACTTTGGACGAGATAAAGGTGGCAGTGACCATTACTTAACTAAAGGTTGGAATTTCAAATTTTCTGACTTTCAAGCTGTTATTGGTATAGAACAAATGAAAAAACTTCCTGAGCGCGTCAATAGAAAAAAAGAGATGGGAAAGTTATACGATGAACTATTGAAAGATGTCCCAGGCGTTGAATTAGTGAAAAATGATTATAACGATGTAGCACCTTGGTTTTTTGATATTCTTTGTGAAAGAAGAGAAGAATTGCAGTTATTTTTAAAAGAAAACAATATAGGATGTAGGATTTTTTATCCTCCGCTACACTCTGAACCAGCATATGGCTATAACGATAAATCATTCCCTGTAACCGAAGTTGTATCAGCAAAAGGTCTATGGTTGCCTTCAAGTGTATTGGTTACTGATGAACAAATTAGATATATTTGTTCAAAAATACGAGAGTTTTATTTGAAATAAAAAAGGGTGATTATTAAATGAATATTATTTTACTTTCTGGTGGTAGTGGCACCAGATTATGGCCTCTTTCAAATGATGTTCGTTCAAAACAGTTTTTGAAGATTTTTAAAAATGAAAAAGGTGATTATGAATCTATGGTTCAACGAATGTATCGTATGATTCACGAGGTTGAACCATCAGCATCAATTACTATAGCTACATCGAAAACGCAAGTAGCATCCATCAAAAACCAGTTGGGTAATTCAGTTGACATATCAATCGAACCTTGCAGAAAAGATACATTTCCTGCGATTGCGTTGGCGGTTTCGTATTTGCATGATATAAAAAAAATATCTTCAGAAGAACCTGTTGTTGTATGCCCAGTCGATCCATTTGTTGAAAAAGGCTATTTTGAAGTATTAAGCAAGTTGGTTGAAGAAGCAGAAAAAAGCAATTTATGTTTAATGGGTATTAAACCTACATATCCATCAGCTAAGTATGGTTATATAATACCAAAGGGAAACTCAGTTTATTTTAAAGAAAAGCCTACGGAAGAAGTCGCAGAAGACTATATTAAAGAAGGCGCTCTTTGGAATGGCGGAGTATTTGCTTTTAAAATCAAATATGTTTTAGAAAAATCTAAAGAATTGCTTGGCACAAAAGATTATCAAAAACTATTTGAAAAGTATGAAAATTTAGAAAGAATAAGTTTTGACTATGCGGTTTCTGAGCATGAGAAAGATATTAAAGTAGTTGAGTATTCTGGAGAATGGAAAGACTTAGGAACATGGAATACATTTACTGAAGCTATGCAGGATAGCGTCTGTGGAAATGTATTACTAGGTGAAAAATGTGATAATGTTCATGTCATAAATGAATTATCAATTCCAATTGTTTCACTTGGATTGAAAAATGTGGTTATTGCAGCATCTCCTGATGGAATACTAGTTAGTGATAAAGAATCGAGTTCTTATTTGAAGCAGTATGTTCCAAACAATCGACCTATGTATGAGCAAAGAGAATGGGGAGAATATCGAGTTTTTGATTATCAAACATTTTCTGATGGCTCAAAAAGCTTAACGAAGGAATTAACGATTCTTCCTGGGAAGAATATTAGTTATCAGAAGCATCATCACAGAAATGAAAGTTGGACTTTTGTTAGTGGAACAGGTTTATTGTTGATTGATGGTGTTGTAAGAGAGGTAAAAGCAGGAGATCATGTTTTTATTCAGAAAGAACAATTACACGCGATTAAAGCTATTGATAAACTACATATTATTGAGGTTCAATTGGGTGATGAATTAATAGAAGAAGATGTTGAACGATTTGAATGGGATTGGAGCTTATTTTAATTAAATTCTTGTTGAAAAGGTGATAAAATGAAAATTGCTGTAGCAGGAGCAGGATATGTAGGATTAAGTATTGCTACATTACTTGCACAAAAGAATGATGTTACATTAGTAGATGTAGTATCTGACAAAGTAGAAAAAGTAAATAATAGAATTAGTCCTATTCAAGATGAATATATTGAAAAATATTTTGCAGAGAAAAAGTTAAATTTAACAGCAACGATGGATGGTGAAAAAGCATATAAAAATGCCGACTATGTTGTTGTTGCAGCTCCTACAAATTATGATCCAATTAAAAATTACTTTGACACATCTTGCGTAGAGCAAGTGATAGAACTAGTTTTGAAAACTAATCCAAGTGCAACAATTATAATAAAGTCAACTATCCCAGTTGGCTATACTGCAAATGTAAGAAAAAAATATAATGTCGATAATATTTTATTTAGTCCTGAATTTTTGAGGGAATCAAAAGCCTTATATGATAATTTATATCCTTCAAGAATTATTGTAGGTACAGACGAAAAGAACAAGGAAAAGGCAGCAGTGTTTGCTAACTTATTAAAAACTGGTGCCCTAAAGGAAGATATAGATATTCTATATATGGGATTTACTGAAGCAGAAGCTGTTAAATTGTTTGCAAATACATACTTGGCTTTAAGAGTATCTTATTTTAATGAATTAGATACATATGCTGAATCAAAAGGATTAAATACCAAAGATATAATTAATGGTGTATGTTTAGACCCAAGAATTGGAACTCATTATAATAATCCATCATTTGGTTATGGTGGTTATTGTTTACCAAAAGATACAAAACAATTAAAAGCAAATTTTGCTGATGTTCCTGAAAACTTAATTTCAGCAATTGTTGAATCCAATAGAACGAGAAAAGATTATATTGCTGATAAAGTTCTATCTATGGCTGGATATTATGTTGGTAGTTCTATTTGGGATAGTTCAAAAGAAAAGAATGTAACTATCGGTGTTTATAGACTAACAATGAAGGCTGGATCAGATAATTTTAGACATTCATCTATTCAAGGAATAATGAAAAGAATTAAAGCAAAAGGTGCTAATGTAATAATATATGAACCAACTATAAATGATGGTGAATTATTCTTTGGTTCAAAAGTTGTTAATGATTTAGATGTATTTAAGAAAATGAGTAACGCTATTATTGCAAATAGATATGATAGTATACTTGATGATGTAAAAGAAAAAGTATACACTAGAGATTTATTTAGAAGAGATTAAGTAAAAGTATTGTTTAGGATGAGGAGTTAATTATATGAAAAAAGTAATGCTGGTCTTTGGTACTAGACCTGAAGCTATAAAAATGTGCCCATTAGTCAATGAACTTAAAAAAAGAGAAAGTATTGAAACTATTGTTTGTGTTACTGGACAACATAGACAAATGTTAGATCAAGTTTTAAAAACATTTAATGTTGAACCTGACTATGATTTATCTATTATGAAACAAGGACAAACTCTTTTTGATATTACAACAAATATACTTGATAGAATAAAAACAGTTTTAGAAGAAGTAAAACCAGACGTTGTATTAGTTCATGGTGATACATCAACTACATTTGTTACAGCATTAGCATGTTTCTATTTACAAATTCCAGTAGGACATGTTGAAGCAGGATTAAGAACATATAATATATATTCTCCATATCCAGAAGAATTCAATAGACAAGCTGTATCGATTATTTCTAAATATAATTTTGCACCTACTCCGTTGTCAAAATCAAACTTAGTTAAAGAAGGTAAAAATCCTGATACTATTTATGTTACAGGTAATACTGTAATTGATGCTATGGCACATACAGTTACAAAAGATTATACTCATCCAGAATTAGAATGGGTTGGGAATGATAAACTAATATTTATTACTGCTCACAGAAGAGAAAATTTGGGAGAACCAATGCATCATATGTTTAGAGCTATTCGTAGAGTATTAGATGAGCATCCAGATGTAAAAGCAGTTTATCCTATTCATATGAATCCTATTGTAAGACAAGCTGCAGATGAAGAACTTGGTGATTGTGATAGAATTCATATTATTGAACCAATCGAAGTATTCGATTGTCATAACTTTGAATCAAGGAGTTATTTGATTTTAACAGATAGTGGTGGAATTCAAGAAGAAGCTCCAGCTTATGGTGTACCAGTATTAGTTATGAGGGATACTACTGAACGTCCAGAAGGGGTAGAAGCAGGAACATTAAAACTTGTTGGTACATCAGAAGAAGTAATTTATGAATGGTTTACTAAACTGTTAGATAATAAGACAGAATATGATAAGATGGCTAAAGCTGCAAACCCATATGGAGATGGTCATGCTTGTGAAAGAATTGCTAATATTTTAGAAGGTAAACCATATCAAGAATTTAAAGTAAAATAAGTTTGATTTGGTATGTTGGAGGGGAAAATGGAATTAGCGTTGAGTATTATTAGCTGTGTGGCAGCAGTTGGATCTTTAATTGTTGCAATAATCTCTTTGTTCAAGACTAATGCTAACAATAAAGAAATTAATAAATTAAAGGCAAAAAATGTCGTTTTGACTACTGAAAATAATGAAGGCATAATTATAGGTTTGAATTCAGGAGATATCAAAAATGAAAAAAAGTGATAAATCTGAAATAAATATTGATAATAACAATGGTGTGTCCGTTGAAAAAAATGAGGGAATAATAATTAATAATAACACTGATATAGCTCAGTTAGAAGTCATATTAAAACAATTGGTCTCATCTCAAATGGAAATAGGACAAGTTAAGGCTCAGTTAGAGATGGAACGCCGATTTAATGATTTGGTCTCATCGTTGTATAGTACTATTGCTGGATTAAAGATTGATATTGAAAGTGTTAAAACAGCACTAGCAGATCCTGGTGTGCAATTTGATATTAGAGATGCAGAATTAGAATATATGAAAAATGGTTCAGAAGAACTAAAAAATATTCTAGTTAATATAATGGCCAAGCGTATAGAGGTTAACAATGAAGAATTATTACGAATTGTTTTATCTGAGGCTATAAAAGTAGCGCCTAAATTGCTTGAGTCTCATATGAAAATTTTGAGTTTGAATTTTATTTTTACTTCGGTGTTTTGGCATGGAATTGCAACTAAAAGTGATTTTTATGATAGATGTAGGAAAATATTGATTCCGTTATCTAAAAATTTACCAACTAAAAACTCAGATTTTCAACATATTAGTTACTGTGGTGCAGGAGAAATACAAGTAACTTCTAAAAAATTCTTAGGATGGTTTAGGAATTATTCTGGTATTTTTTCTAAAGGATTTGATGTTAATTCAAATCCATCATTGTATTCTATTTTTCAACGATATCCTAAATTATTTATCAAGTGTTTAAATGATAATTCAAAATACCAGTTTTCATATTTATCATACAATCTTTTAGAAAAAGAAATGGAAAAAATGAATTTAACACAATCAGAAATAGATGAAGTTAAAAAGGTTCATGATAATTCGTTGTTTAGTCAAGATGAAATAAAAAATGATATAATTAATTCAGTTCCAGAAATGAAAATTCTATTTGATTATATTGATAAGAATCGTGTTATTCAGCAAATTATGCTTACTTCAGTTGGGATTGTGATTGCTATTCAGTATATTGAATATACAACTGGTGATAAGTTTAATTATAGTTTATGGATTTAATTAGACACAAGTAAAAAATGGAGACTTATTATAAGAATTTCAGGTAATAATAGCAAAATATTGCAAAAAAAACGCTAAATTTTGCAAATTCACTCCAAGAGGGACCATTTATAATAGGAACATATACTTGCAGTACTTGAAAAAGGTAAAGTAGGAGAGGTATATAACCTTGGTGGTCATAATGAAAAGCAAAATATTGAAATAGTTAAAATAATATTAAAGGAATTAGGAAAGCCTGAATCTTTAATAACATATGTAACTGATAGAAAAGGTCATGATCAAAGATATGCTATTGATCCATCTAAGGCGATGCAAGAATTAGGATGGAAGCCTACTACTATGTTTAAGGATGGTATTAAATTAAATATTAAATGTTATCAAGATAATAAAGAATAGTTAGATGAATGCACAAGTGGTGCATATGAGAAATATTATCAAGATATGTATCAAAATAGATAACATGATAATGAGAGGTTTAAACGATAAAAATATAGTTGAAACCTCTTTTTTTAGGGAAATGGAAAAAACATTCGATTATTGTTTAGAAAATTTGGAATAAGGAGTTAATATAATGCGTTTTTTAAATTGGTACAAAAGTCTTGATATACCAGTTAAAAGAAAATTTGGTATAATAATTCTTTGCTTGTTTTTATTGACATTTATAATAACTGCTGTTATATCCAATTTTTGTAATTGGTTTTTTATTAGTTCTAAATGTTTATATATTGATTAGAGATATTGTTAAATATAATTCATATGATAGAATTGATGCAAAAGAAGGATACAAACTATCTAGTATAGATAAGAAATTATTATTTGCTATAACATTATTAATTATGTCAACTTCTACTATTGGTATGTTCACAGTTAAGGTACCACATTTTGTAATACATTATGTTGATATGGTAGCTTACGAAATAATAATTACTGTATTATTGATTATTTCATTAACATCAGTATTTATATCTAAAATATATTATTACTATTTTGATATTAAGCAATTAGAACAATCAGAATTTAATGAGATCTATTTAGAAGAAATAGGAAAGGGCCATTATGGTATTGTATATAAAGCATATATCCCATCACTAAATACAAATTATGCACTTAAAAGATTGATTTCAACTGATTCAAAAGATGTAGAAAAATTTAAAACTGAATTTGAAATGATGAAAATGTGTAATCATCCTAATCTTGTTAAGGTTTATTCAATTAATGAAATTAAGTATGAATACATAATGGATTATTGTGATTATTCATACGGTAGTTAATAAATATTAAATATGTTATAATATAAAGCGATTTTAACGTTTTTGTAGAGATGAGGGATAGGTTATGGAAAAATATGTCAACGATGGCTTTGAAGTGTTAAAAAATCTACCTATTGATGATGATGAAATCAAAGGAAAGATTAATAAAATACAAAAAAAATATGATGAATTCAATAATCATCAGGATAGATATACTGAAAAATATAGACAAATGATGATTAATCAATTTAATGAATTTGATATTCTTAATCATATCTATGTATCTCATGGTGGAAAAAAAAGAAGTATTGTAGGACAAGAAAATTTTGATGAAGAAATTAATAACATAGAAAATTCGTTAACTAGATATTGTGATAAGTTGGATGCATTAAAATATTTAGATTTTCTTCAGGATGAAAATAGAAATGTTATAATGATAGGAGCTAACGGATGCGGTAAAACTACACTTCTTAGATATTTAATTGATAATACTGGTGCATCAGATATAGATTATTATCAAGCTGATAGGTTATTAGTTCTTAGTGATCACTATAATCCTGAAAGAAATATGGGCACTTTTATTCAAAAAATGTATGATACTCATAATAATGCAACAAATATCAATAATGACTATCAAAGTGATTATATAAAACAACAATTTGATCAGACTATTTCATTATTTGAAAAAATTAGAGCTATAGAAAACGATAGAGGTTTATCTAGTGAAGAAAAAATTACTGATTATATATTAAAGTCTTGGAATTTGCTTGTTGTTGATCGAATACTATATTCTGAAGGTGAGTTGAAGGTTAAAACTAAATCAGGCGTACCATACGAGCTAAAATTATTAAGTAGTGGTGAAAAAAACATTTTATACTTTTTAATTAACATTCTATTAAAAGATGAAAAAAAATACTATTTTATCGACGAGCCTGAAAATAGTCTTAATCCGGCTATTATTAGTAGGTTATGGGATATTATAGAAAAAAAGCGTAAAAACTCTATTTTTGTTTATCTAACACATAATAGCGAATTTGTAACAAGTAGGATAAATGCTAAAATTTATTGGATTCAAAAATATGAAGGTAATAACATTTGGAAATATGAACCATTAAAAGAAAATGACAATCTACCACAAGAGTTAATGATATCTTTATTAGGAAATAGACAACCGGTTATTTTTTGTGAATCTGAAAATGAAAACAAAAAAGACACTTTATTATTTAAATTATTATTTCCTAATTTCAAAATTGTTTCAGCTGGAGGTTGTGCTAAAGTAGCTTCTAAAGTCAAAGCATATAAAGAGGCTGGATTGCCACAAACAGCATATGGAATAATAGACTGCGACTATAAAAGAGAGGATATGTTAGAAGGATATACAAAGAAAGGAATATATCATTTACCTTTCTTTGAAATTGAGAATTTTTTTGTTTGCAAAAAAATATTAGATCCTTTTTTAAAATGCTATTCAACAAATTGTAACGCAATGAATAATATAGAATCAAAGGTAAAAGAATTGTTCATTAATTCAAGGGAAAAGTTTATAATACGAAATGTAGCACATGCTCTTCATGAATTGACTTATCAAGAAAAAATAAAATCAATTAATAATATTGAAGAGCTAAAAAGCAATTTTTCAAGTTATATAAGTAAGATAGATGTTCAAAGTCTTATAGATAAATTTGAATTAAAATTCAACGAAATTGTTGATAAAGATGATTATGACTATTTTTTAAGATATTTAGATTATAAAAACATAATTAATGAATTAAAAAAAATAATGGATATTGATAATTCATATAATCATGAAAAATTGATTTTAGATTATTTACATAACAATGAAGAATTATTGAACGATATAAGGTTAAGGTATTTTCCAAATATAATATATTAGTTATTCTTTATTTATAGCACTTAATCTTTTTGTTTTACGGAGTATCACTATGGAAAATATATTAAATTTAAAAACATATAATAAATATCTAAATTTAATAAAAGAAGCATCATTAATCTTATAATAAATGATAAAACAATAATAATTTGCATATTTTTACTTGATATTTGCACCAAAATTATATAAAAATATGCAAATATAAGAAACGAGATTTAAAAAACGGAATAAAATATATCGTTTTTGCAATCTGAGTTGACAAAATGCACCAAAATGATATAATAAATATGCTTGGAGGTGTTATAACATGACAAATATTAGAATAGATAGAATTGAAATTAATAATTTTAAAAATGTTAAACACGGAGAAATTGATTTAACTTCAAAAAATAATAGTGCTAGTTTACTTGCTTTGTATGGCCAAAATGGAAGCGGCAAAACCGCTCTAATTGATTGTCTTGAAATATTAAAGGAAACTATCACTGGTATGCAACTTTATGAAAATATATATGAGCTTATTAATTTAGATGTTGATTATTCATCTTTCATATTTAAGTTCTCATTAACAAAAGAAAACGAAATTATTTATTTTGTTTATGAATTTTCAATTAAAAAAGAAACGCAGGATAGTAATGGAGTAGCAGAAGACATATATTATACTGCCGTATTTGATGAGAAATTATCAGTTTCAAAATATATTGATGGTAAATGTGTTAATCCTCTTAAACCTTTAATTGATACTACAGATGGAGAACCTTTTGGGCCATCAACAAAATATAGAAATCTAATAATTAATAAAGACAAAGATATAGATGTTATTGTGGCTAAAAAACTTGCATATAAGTCAGGTAAGTCATTTATTTTTTCTAATGAGTTATTAACTATACTTAGAAGTTACAATGTCACTGAGTTTTCTAATCCTATTTTCATTTTAAATGAATATGGCATTAAAAATTTATTTGTTTTATCAGTAAGAGATTCTGCATTGATTAGTTTTGATGCATTACCTTTGGCATTTAGAATTGTAGATGGTAAATTAGGAGCAAGTGGCAAGGTTAGCATTCCAACATATGGTGTTGGTTTAATTCCAGTTGATTTTTATCCACTATTAGAAAAGATAATAACAAGTATGAACGTCGTTCTAGAACAAATCATTCCTGGTTTAACTGTTGCTGTTCATAAATTGGGAGAAGAATTACAAAAAGATAACACGAAAGTAATGCGAGTTCAACTTATGTCAATTAGAAATGGTAAATCAATAGCACTGAAATATGAATCTGAAGGCATTAAAAAAATCGTTGCTATTTTACAACTATTAATTGTCTTATATAATAATCCTTCAGTCACTGTTGCTATTGATGAACTTGACTCTGGTATTTTCGAATATTTGCTAGGTGAAATTTTGAGAATAATTTCTGAACATGGTAAGGGACAATTAATATTCACTTCTCACAACTTAAGACCATTAGAGACTATAGATAAATCATTTATTGCTTTTACAACAGTTAATCCAAACAATAGATATATTAGATTTACTAATGTTAAGACAACAAATAATTTACGTAACTTCTATTATAGAGATATTATTTTAGGAGAACAGTCTGAACCAGTATATGAAACAACTAATAATAGAAAGATTGCTTATGCATTCTTGAAAGCTGGTGAAGTTGATGGCGCGTAAAAAGGTTGTATTCGTTATTGTTGAAGGTCCAACAGATGAATTAACGCTTGGTAGTTTATACGATGAACTTTTTGATAATCAACAAGTCTTTGTTGACGTTATGCACTGCGACATATTGACTGATTATTTAAACAATAATAAACCATTTCATGAACAAAGAAGTGCAAATATAAAGAATGAAATAACTAATATTGTAAAATCATACGCTGAAAATAACTTCTTAACTAAAAATCATTTTTTACAAGTTATTCACATATGTGATACTGATGGTTGCTTTATTTCCGATGATGATGTGGTAGAAGATTCAACAGTTGATAAAGTCATATATTCAACAACTGATATTCGCTGCAAAAATAAAAATGAACTTTTAAAGTATAGAAAGCTTAAGAGAGAAAACATTGAAAAATTAATAAACACTGATAAAATCTGGGCAACAATTCCATATAGATTATATTTTATGTCATCATCTTTAGATCACGTTTTATATAATGAACTTAATTCTACCGATGATGAAAAAGAGGCAAATGCATCACAATTTGTTCAAAAATATGAAAATAATTGGAATGAATGTGTTGAATATCTATCAAATTCTGATTTTGTAGTAAAAGGCGATTTTAAACAAACGTGGGATTATATTAAGAAAGAAAAACATTCGCTTGAAAGAAATACAAACATTTACTTGTCATTTCCTTCAAGCAAAAACGAACGAAATTAGAGGAGGATATGGTATATGTCAAAAACAAAAAAAGCAACATTATAAATCATCCCCCTAGATTTTAATAGGTTATAGTCATCCCCCTATTATTTAATATTACTTTTTAAAAAAAGATTAACCAAATTATTGATTAAGGTGCATATAATATTACGAGAATATATAGAAAAGAAAAAGGCATAGATATAACTATGCCAATAAAAGGATTATTAAATCCCAAAATAATAAATGTATCTGTGTAACCTAGAAACAGGTAGCAGTATTTGGCTGGAACGGCCCAGAGGAGTGATGGTTTATCATTACATAATCGAAGCTTGGTAATTCATTACCGAGTAGTTCACTTTCAAAATGACAAGTAAAAATATGTAAAAAAAGTATATATGTTTTGACAACTTTCTTGACAAAATAACAAGAAATAGTTATTTAAAAAATGAACAATATTAAATAATTAGTTTTCTATGATATAATATTTTAAATTATTAATAGTGAGGAATTATATATGGAAGAAAAGAATGAAATACCTGAAAATGTTGATAGAAGATTAACATATTTATTATCAGTATATTCTGATAATAGAAGTGAGATAGAACAAAGAATAACTCAAAGAGATAACTTTGCTATACAGTTTATAGTATCATCTGGTGCTGTTATTACATTAAGTTTACTATCTTTTGATTATGCATATTATTTAATATTCTTGTGGCCTTTAGTTACTTTATTCTTTGCTATACAAATAAAGTATTCTTATGTTATACATAATAGAATACATTTATTCTTAGTAAATAATCTAGAGCCTGAAATAGCAAGACTACTTAAATATTCTAAAAATGAAAAGAATAATTTATGCTGGGAAAATTATTGTGATCATATGTCTATAAAAAGAAATATGAAAACACCAGGAATAAGAGAAGGATTCTTTAATATTTCATTATTTATAATTCCTTTTATGACATTAGCAATATTTTTAGGACTTCATTTTGCAAAAGTAAAGGAAGAATTTAGAGATGTATTCTTTTGGGTAATGTTTTCTGTTTCTATAGCATTTACTTTATTAATAGTAATATTTGGAGTTTATTTATTAATAAGATTTAAAAAGCTTGCTAAAAAAGAAAAAGAAATAGTAAAGGAATGATTCTATGGGTAAATATTCACCTGTTGATTATTTGGATAAAAGCTTAATAAATACATCAAATAAAGCTATATTCCTAGATAGAGATGGAACTATACATATAGATAAGGTAAGAACTCATAAAATAGAGGATTTAGAATATTTTAATGATACATTTAAATCTATTAAAAGATTATATGATATGGGATATCTTATAATAATAGTTACTAATCAGGATGGAATAAGAAAAGGTTTATATGATAGTAATACTATGTCTATATTTAATAGAAGAATAATAGATGATTTTAATAAGCATGGTATTAAAATTGCAGCTATATATTATTCTCCATATGATAAAGATGACAATCACATATCATTTAAACCAAATCCAGGAATGTTTTTAGATGCGATTGAGGATTTTAAACTTGATTCTAATTTATGCTATATGATAGGAGATCAGGAGCATGATTCTATTGCATCAAAATCTGCAAATATAAAATCTGTTATAGTAAGAACAGGTATATATAATAAGCCAATTGATGATAGTATAGTTGATGATATGA